>JAESGS010000085.1_pt1 | contig 163981 bp, 149 predicted proteins | sample 9269761 | NCBI WGS metagenome assembly JAESGS01 (sample SAMN15741799, study PRJNA653493) | algae metagenome | isolation source: Cyanosarcina radialis HA8281-LM2 and co-occurring heterotrophs from damp... | place: USA: Makauwahi cave, Hawaii | collected 2011-01-06 | reverse complement strand
TTAACAATAAAATTAAATTGATTATTAGACAAAGCTATGGCTTTAATACCTTTGATTCTTTACGAGAGAAGCTATTAGCTTGCTTATTTAAATAAGATTTGCTTATCACCCTATGTACGGGAGAGCCGTTGGCATTTATTAACAAAACCTCTGATTGAAGAAATTATTGAGAGAGCAAGACGCGATCGATTGTCTGCAAAGTTTCGATCGCAGTTTTAAGCAGCGAGCGAATTCGATCGTCGTTGTCAATTGTAAGTAGGAAAAATAAATGATAAAGTTCGCTCCGGGGCATAGAGCATGGGCTTCGGCAGGCTCAGCCGAGCGGGCATGAGGCATAGCCTTGTATCCTTTATTTTACAATTGGAGCTATTCCCCCAGATTTCGATCGAAGATGAGAAGTGGTTAAACCGTCAAAAGTTTCCCCGATGCCTTCTCAAGAAGCACCTCGCAATTCGAGAGCGGCTAAATAGATTTTGCTCCAATCGCTCATGACTTGATTGGTTTTCAGTTTCAACTCTTTCGCGATCGCTTCTATAGATTCGCCAGCTTTCAACCTCTCTACTAGCTGATTCTCTTCAGGCGTGAGGCTAGCTAAAAACCGATCCCACTGCGAAGGTGGCAAACCCAAGTTATTTTCTCGCAAAGAAGTTTGCAACCAGCTAGCCACTAATTCGGAATTAGTCTTTAATCCAAACACCCGAATTGCATGGTAGCTAATTTTTTCCCGCAGCCGATAGATATACTTGATATCTTTTTGCAACGATTGAGCGATCGCTTCTTGCGATTTCCCTTGCAGGTAAAGTTGCAGCCACTTTTGGGCTTCCGGCCCGAGGTTTTCTAATAAATAAGTGGTAAATTCCTGTTTCACCTCTTGGCGTAACACCTGCTGTTCTTCCGCTGCCTGACTTTCTTGATAGTCGTCAACAGCTTTATTATCTAGCAAGCTCAAAGGCGCATCGCTTTCATCCGGGCTGATTTCTTCCGAAACCAACTTGACTAAATCGCCTTCGGGAACGTGAGTAATTCCGCCCCGCTGGGAACGGCGCAAGTAGTTGACAAACCGATAAGCCAGTAGCGGCTGAGAGCGAATCGGCCTCAAACAATACTCCTCTACCGTCGCCAGCAGCAAAGAGTTCCGCAGGCGCGGGTTGGCAGTACATTGGTGAATCCAAGCGATTTGCTGTTGGATGTAGCGATCGCTGTGGAGTAATTCTTGGATTACTTCTTCTAACACATCTACCACGGCCCGCTGGCGATCGCGGCTTAAAGCTACCCAAGTGCGAATTTTATTCCGCAACACCGCCAAACTGCCCAGCCGTTGAATCAAGTTCCGATAGCAGCGCTCTGGTGGCAAATTAAAGTAGCGTTGTCGAAAAATCCGGTAGCGGTAATCCATTGCTTGTCGAGCAATTACTAGATGTTCGGGAGTTGCGGTTTCATAACGCCCTAAATCCTCTCCCAGCAGCCAGCGAATAATAGTTTCTTTAGTGGCTGGGTTGGTTCCAGGAGAATCAGTTGCCAGCAGTTCGCGCCACTGTTGCGCCTGTTCTTCAGCCCAATTGGCCATTAGCCTGCGCTCCTTATATCCCTGTGTTAAAGTTTGCATAACAACCCTCTATATTTTCAGCTATTTTGCGGCCCTGGTAGTTCTAGCGGCTCTATGTCTATTACGACTCGGTAGAAAGGCTTGGATCTCTTACTTATTAGATATACGCCCTCAGACGTAGATTTATGCAAGTAAGTGTCCGCCCCTGCTGCCTAGTATTCAAACTGCTATTAGATAATATTTTCTTTAGCAATTTGGTGCGTCACTACCAGAACAAAATTTACCCTTAATTTAGAGGTTATGCTGGCAACTTATGTTTGTCAGTAAGAAAAAGTGGTAAAAAGTAAGTAATTTCTAGAACACTATACAGCAATTGGGCGCGGGGCGTTTGGACAAAAAGTGGTAAAAAGTGTTCGAGCGCTATCACCCCAGACCAGCAAGCGCTCCGTAACGCTCCAGAGGGAAGAATTTCTTAACTCCACACTCCACACTTCTTCAACTCCGAACTCCGTTGACGCAGCCTGCGCTCGGCGCATACTCCAAACTCCGAATTTATGCCCTATGCCCCAACTTACTTGTACGTCTTTGCCATCCGAGCTTGCATGGTCGCTTTCATCTGTTCGAGCATTTCTGGAGTTGCCTGAGTGGTTTGCCAAGCCGGACGCTGTTGCAAGCGATCGCACCAAGCTTGGATCTGCGGGTAGTCATCTAGGAGCATTCCCAACTTAGGCAGCCAGGGAACTGCCACTCCAGCGGTAATATCTGCCAAAGATAATCGATCGCCTCCAAAATAATGCCCTCCATTCAGCAGCCGTTGGAAAAATTGCAACACCACAGCTAACTTTTGCTTGGCCGCCTCCATTTTTTCAGGTTCTGGCGCACTAATTCCCATCATCACGCCGATTAAAGGACTCATTGCTGGCGCTAACTCGTTTACCGTTGCCATCCGTACCATCTGCACGATTCCCAAGGCTTTTGGCTCTTCAGGCAGTAAGGGAGGATTGGGATACTTGGCTTCCAGATAATCCAGAATTGCTTGAGATTCCACCAAACTAAAGTCGCCGTCTACCAATGCCGGAATGTGATGGAACGGGCTAATAGCTAAAAATTCCGGTTGGAATTGGTCGCCATCTAAATTCATGACAATCATTTCAAACGGCAATCCTTTCTCGATTAAAGCAATCCAAACCCGACGAGAGTTAGGAGAAATCGGTTGGTGATAAAGTTTCAGCATGGTCGATCGTTAATGGTTCGTTGTCTGCAAAATATTCTGAACTCCTGAACTCCTATTAAGGCAAAACCTTCTTTAGGGCATCGACCAATCGATCGACGCTTTCTCGGCGACTGTTGAATCCCATCAGTCCGATCCGCCAAACTTTACCTGCAAGTTCTCCCAAGCCGCCGCCAATTTCAATCCCGTATTCGTCTAACAACTTCCGGGCGATCGCTTTGCCATCTACTCCTTCTGGAATTCTGACTGTAGTGAGAGTCGGCAAACGGAAGTGTCGTTCGACGTGCATAGTCAATCCCAACTCTTCTAACCTTTCCCACAGATAGTCCACATTTTGTTGGTGGCGCTGCCAGGAGTTTTCAATCCCCTCTTCCGCTAGCAAGCGCAACGCCTCTCGCAAGCCATAGTAGAGATTAATCGGGGCGGTATGGTGATAAACCCGTTCCTTTCCCCAATACTTGCCCAGCAAGTTGATATCTAGATACCAGTTTGCCACCTTGGTTTTACGCTGCTGCAACTTCTTCATCGCCCGCTGGCTCATGGTGAATGGAGAAGCACCTGGGGAACAACTCAAGCCTTTCTGGCTGCAACTATAAGCTAAATCGACCCCCCACTCATCTAAAAATATCGGCAGGCCGCCTAAGCTGGTGACGGTATCGACTAACAGCAAACAACCGAATTCGCGGCACAGTTTGCCCACTCCTGCCAGCGGTTGGCGCGCACCTGTAGAAGTTTCAGCATGAACCAGAGCTAAAATTGCCGGACGGTGGGTTTTTACTGCCTGACGGATTTCTTCGATCGTAAAAACTTGCCCCCAAGGTTTGTTAATGGTTTTGACCTCAGCCCCATATCGCCCTGCCATATCTACCAGCCGATTGCCAAAATATCCAGCCACGCCTACCAAGACGACATCGCCAGGTTCGACCGCATTGGCAATAGTGGCTTCCATCGCTGCCGTTCCCGTACCGCTGACGGCAATTGTCATTTGGTTTTCCGTCTGCCAGACGTAGCGCAGCAGCGATTGAATTTCGTCCATCGTCGCCAAAAACGCCGGATCGAGATGCCCCACTGGTCGGGTATTCATCGCTTGAAGAACGGTGGGGTGGGCATTTGATGGCCCTGGACCTAAAAGTAGACGTTCGGGGATATTTAATGGCGAGAGTTGTAACTTTTGTTTGTTATTAATTGAGAGCGTTTGCATTTTTCTATCCGATCCGATCTAAAATCCGGCCAGAATGCCGCCGCTACAACTTTAGATTTAGCGGTGGATCTCCCTACTGGTCGTTTTGTTCTAATAGCATCATTAAAGCGCGGATGGAAAGGCAAGTCAAAAGCATAATTCAAAGGGGGGGCGATCGCTTTTTCAGTTGGATTTGAAAGTTGGTCAAAAGCCTCAAAAAGGACTGTAGATCGAGGAAAAATACAGGCCGTTTTCTTGCCAAGTTCGGTCGGTGTCATCAACTGAGATTAACGGAATGCCCCAGTCGATCTGGGCGCTGAAGCGATCGCCCTGCTGCCACCTTAAACCCAAACCCACCGATGCCAAGGTGTTCGGGTCGGGATCTTCTCTGCCAAAATTGTTCCAAGCAGTGCCGAAATCCACAAATGGGGTAAGCTGCAACACCCCCTTAACCTTAGAGACTCGCAAAATCGGGAACCGCACCTCTGCCGAAGCGAAAGCGGCATTATCCGTCAACAGCACGTCTTGGCGATAACCCCTAACGCTGTCCAACCCGCCCAAACCGATTTGTTCCGCAGGCACCAGCGCCCGATCTGCTAGTTGCACGTCAGCGCCAACTAACAGCAGAGTATCGGGAGCCAGCAATCGCACCCACTGTCCTTGTCCCCGCCAAGCAAAAAAGCGGCTATCGGGGGCAGATTTGTTAATCGTCGAGTTGAAGGCATCCAGTCCGAAGCTGAACTGAGACTGAAGGGCAATGACTTGGCGGCTGTCGCGCTTCGTCCATTGTTGAAAAAACCGCAAAGCCGATACCCGCGTTCTCCCTTCATTATCTGCTCCCAAAACCGGAAAGGGAATCGCCCCGTCAAATAGCGAGGCTTCGCTTTCTTGGCGAGAAGCCCTCAACCCGATCGCTAATTCTTCGGTGGGGGTTTGCACCAGCGGTTGGCGGAAAGTCAGTTCGTAAGCACGGGAATTGGAATTGATATCGAGTTCGTTAAACGGCGGTTCGATGACATCGCCAGCAGAAGTAGCATAGCTGAAACCCAAGGTAGCATTTTGGGGATTGAGGGGGAAGGTGTAAATGGCTTCTAAAGCATTGCTGCCATCGGTATTGATATAGGCTAGGCTCAAGCCATCTCCTTGTCCGAGGAAGTTGGCTTCGTCGAACTGCAATCGGCGGCGGAAAGTACCGACGCTAGGCGATCGCCCGTTATCTAAAGCGACTGTAAGATTGGTAGTGTCTGCTTCTGTGACTTTGACGGCTAACAAACTCTCGCCCGGACGGATGCCAGCCGAGAGTTCGGCTGAAATGTTTTCAATTAAGGGATTGAGTTGCAATAATTGCAGCGTCTCTAACAGACGTTGGCGATTTAGAGGTCGATCTCCACCTCTAGCAATTCGGCTGCGGATGTAGTTGGGGTTCAGCCGTCGAGTCCCTGTAACTCGAATCTCTGCCAAGCTGCCTTCTACTACCTGAATTTTCACCACTCCTCCCTGGAGTTTTTGGGGAGGAATGTAAGCGCCAGAGGTAATGTATCCCCGTTGTTGGTAGAGTTCGGTGATGGCGGTTCGCGCTTGGAACAGTTCGGAGAGGGAAATCGATCGCCCCGTGAAAGGTTGAGTGACGGCGGCTAACTCTTCGGGACTGAATGCGGTGCTGCCAACAACTTCAAAGCGTTCTACGGTTACAGTTCCAGGAATTTCCCCCGGCATTAGTTCTGGAGTTGGGGAAGTGGAGGCGGGAGGTGCGAGTAATTCTTCTGATGGGGGCAGTACGGGAGGCGTTGCTGGTGGGGCAGGAGCCGGACTGGGAAGCGGCAGAACATCTTGGGGCGGAGGAACTCCTGGAGTTTGAGCGGTGGGCGAATCTGAGTTGGGTGGAGGTGCAGGCGTTTGGGCGTTGAGTGGTTCTACAGCGATGCTGCTAGTAAGGATTGCCAGGAGCGACCAAAACCACGATCGATGCGAATGGAAGAGCGATTTGGCTGGAGAGACTCTGGGCGATCGCATTACTCGATCGGTTTTGCGGGTAATCGACGGCAGCGATAAATTCCAGCTTGGCCCAAACATCCCGTTGCCTGCATCCGAATCGAACAATGAAGGCTCCTGCCCAAGGAATTAGCTTTATTAACCAACAAAACAGCAACTAATCGTTTAGGTATCGCCTTATTGCTCAAATTCTACCAGTACGATTGTCAATTTCTGGCATCACCCTAGAGGTGTATTTGGCAGAAAATCTATTACCTATTACAGATTATCGATCGCCAGACCGTCGCCTACCATGAGAAGAGCGCCACAAGCGTTGTCCCATAATTAGCGAGGAAGATGTTTCACTATGGACGCACAAACCTTAGAAAACACCGCTAAAGCCATGGTTGCTCCTGGTAAGGGACTCCTGGCGATGGATGAAAGCACTGGTACTTCTAACCAGCGCTTTGAAAAAGTTGGTATTCCCACCACAGTAGAAAAGCGTCGCGAGTATCGAGAATTAATTCTGACTGCTCCCAGACTGGGGGAGTTTATCAGCGGTGCAATTTTATTTGATGAAACCATCCGTCAGACGACGGAAGATGGAAAGCCCTTAATTAAAGTCGCGATCGATGCTGGGATTATTCCTGGGATTAAGCTAGATACGGGCGCTAAAGACCTAGCAGGGCATCCGGGAGAAAAGGTGACAGAGGGCTTAGACGGATTGCGCGATCGCATTGCCGAATACGTCCAGATGGGGGCAAAATTTGCCAAATGGCGGGCTGTAATTACCATCGGTAAGGACATTCCCAGCCTGGGCTGTTTGGAAGCTAATGCCCATGCCCTGTCTCGCTACGCCGCTTTGTGCCAAGAAGGAGGATTAGTAGCCATTGTCGAACCAGAGGTGTTAATGGATGGCGACCATTCGATCGAGCGTTGCTATGAGGCGACCGAAAAAACTCTGCATATATTATTCGATCGACTTTATACCCAACGAGTGGTTTTAGAACAGATGATTCTCAAACCCAGCATGGTGATTGCTGGCAAGGATTGCCCGCAGCAAGCTAGCGTTGATGTAGTGGCAGAAGCCACCGTCACTTGTTTGCTAAGAACCGTTCCGGCGGCGGTGGCAGGTGTAGCGTTTCTATCGGGAGGGCAGACCAACGAATTAGCTTCCGCCCATTTAAATGCGATGAATGTCCGTTTTAAGGATATCTTGCCCTGGCCTGTCACCTTCTCTTATGCCCGTGCGATCCAGCAACCCGCCTTAGAGGTATGGAAAGGCGAAGAGGCTAATATAAAAGAGGCCCAAAAAGCGTTGCTGCATCGGGCGAGATGTAATGCTGCTGCCAGAAATGGCGAATACTCTCAAGAGATGGAAAGTGCAGTGTAACGAGACTTAAGAAGATCGATATACGTTCTCATACCAAATCCGATTTTCATACTATCCATTGCTGCCCTCACCCCCTTCGGCAGAGCTTCAGGGCAGCGCCCAACCCCTCTCCCACCTCAAAGAAGCCCTCTCCTACGAGGCTACCGTGTATACACATCTTTAGTTTTGATGCCTACACCCTCGCAGATCCCCCCTAGCCCCCCTTCAAAAGGGGGGAACCGGATCTCTTCGTCCCCCTGCTTGGTGAAGCTGTATGGCGTAAGTCCTGCGGACGACCTGACGGTACGCGTAGCGTCTCCGCTAGGAGATGGAAACCTCGCCGCGCTTGCATCTGCTGCTTGGTGCGCTTGTATGCGGAGGGAACCTCGCCGCGCTTGCATCCGCTTTTTAAGGGGATTTAGAGGGATCTAAAAGGCCGAACTTCAGATCGATAACTTATGTATACACCGTAGCCTACGAGGAGAGGGAAAAGGAAGTTTCTGTTATCTGAGGGGAGCCGGAGGCTCCTTTGAGGGAAGGAGGGTTTTGTAAACCAGATTTGGTATCACATGGGTAGGGGTGCAATCTATTGCACCCCTACGGTATACGCTCTCTCTTTGTATGTTGTATGTAAAAAGATGTAGGTTGCGCACCCCACACCATTAATAAACCAGCTATCTATTGTAGATAATAACTACCATTTGCCCCCTTCAAAGTAACAGTTGAATTGGCATATACTCCACCTTTGATAGCGATATCTTTGTCGCTACCTATGGCTCTAGCGTGTACGTCGTACCATACCCATTCACAAGGTAAAGGTACTCGTTGATTTTCATTGGCCGTATTAGTGGAAACTAAAAATCCGCCCCCAGCAGTGTATAGTAAACCAACAGCAACATTAAGATCGCTCTCGTTATCGAAGTAAATTTGCGTACTAGCCATAATGATTTTCTCCTTTGGTAATTTGTGTTATGACTCAATCATTTATTGAGATAACAATATGTTATTAATTATCAATTAATAAAAGCATCTGAAAAATGTCTAGTGTCGCTCGAAAACAAGACAGACATCTTTTTATAACTTTAGTTATATGGGCACTCTATAAATCGTTGTTGGTTCGCGTCGATCGCTCGCAGTAAAGTTAGAGGTTTTCAGATTTTAATTTCTCAGCCATCATCAATTTTGCGATACGTGCTAGCGCACAGGCTAGCGCCAACGCATCAACTAGGAAATAGCGGGCAATTCCACTGTTACTGTAGTCCCAGCTAAAGCAGATGATTCTATCTGTAACTCGCCGCCGTGAGCCTCGACAATCCGCTTGACGATCGCTAACCCTAAACCATTCCCGGTAGGTTTAGTTGTAAAGAAAGGTTTAGTTAGCTTGGGCAAAATCTCTGAAGGGATGGGAGCGCCACCATTATGCACCTCAAGATAAATGCGGCGATCTTCACTTTCTAACTGCAATTTGACCGTCACTACTTCACCTGCATCTACTGCTTCTAAAGCATTTGTTACCAAATTAATTACTACCTGCTTTAACTTATCCTTGTCGGCTGAAACCTCGATCGGAACCGCACTAGAAATAAATTCTAATTTCTTGCCAATAGCCAAGGGCAGACTTCTCAGACAATCGATCGTTTCTGAGGTCGAACTATACAGATCGAATTGCGATCGATCGAGATTTTGAGGTTTAGCATATAAGAGAATTTGGTTTAACAACCGTTGCAATCGCTCCGCTTCATCGAGAGCCAAAGCTAGATGTTCGGAGAAGCGATCGCTCAACTTAGCCCGTTTCAGAGAAGTTAACCCCATCATCACCGTCGTCAAAGGGTTGCGCACTTCATGAACGATCGTCGCTGCTAATTCGCCGATTTCTGCTAGTCGTTCTAACATCTTTTCGGCTTGCTTGAGAGCGGTGATGTCAGTCGTGACGGCTAACAAACACGGTTCCTCTTCTAGTTGAATTACCTCGGCTGACAGCAGCCCTGGAAAAACTTCTCCCGACTTTTTGCGAAAGAGAAATTCTAAGTTAGAAACCGCCCCTCGCTCCTCGATCGGTTGCGTCAGGCGATCGCGATCTTCTGGCTTTGCCCAAATTCCCAAATCCAAGGTGCTGCGTCCGAGCATTTCTTCGCGGCTGTAGCCCAGCATCTTGAGGCAACTGTCGTTAATGTCGATGTAACAGCCGTCTTTCAGCGTACTTAGGGTGATGGCATTGGGGGAAGAACGAAAAGCTTTAGAAAACTTTTCTTCCGAAATTTGTAAAGCTTCCTCAGCCAGTTGACGCTCGATCTCAGTCGCCGCCCTAGCCGCAAAAATCTCTAAGATCGATCGGGTGCGAACTTCGTTCTCCATCGGGCGATCGTCTAGTACGGCTAGATGCCCCAAAATTTTGCCGCTGGAATCTTTTAAAGTAATTCCAGCATAGCTTTGAGCTTCCCAATCGACCAAACCTTCCTCTTCAGGAAACAGGGATTGTATTTGCCTGGGATAGTATTGACAGCGCCCGCTATTAATTACTTGCTCGCAAGGAGAACCGTGCAAGTTGTACTCGAAGTTATCGCCAAAGTTATTTCCTTGCCAAAAGGCAAAAGCTCGCACCTTGGTTGGTGGCGAGTCCAAACATTCGCTAATGAAGGCATAGCGGGCTTCTAGGGCTTGAGCCAGAGAGCGAACTAGAGAATGGAAAAAGTCTTTGCCTGTAACTGAGGCCGTGCCTTCGACGATCGAACGCAAAATTTGCTCCGATCGCTCTCTTTCTAAAATTTCAGCTTGCAATTGCTGGAGAATTCTTTCTCGTTCGATCGCATAGCGAATTACCCGCAACAGCGTTTCTGGGTTAATGGAGCCTTTAATCAGATAATCTTGCGCTCCAGCGGCTACTGCTTGCAGTGCCAGTTCTCGATCGTCTAGTTCTGTCAGCACGACAATCGGCAAATATCGAGCGACAGCCTTAATCCGAGCAATAGCATCTAATCCTCGATCGCCTGCCAAAGAAAGATCTAACAAGACGGCGCTAAATCGTGAAGATTCGATCCGATCGAGCGCCTCGCTCAAACGCTTAACCCGAAGGACTTCCCACGAGCGATCGTCTTTCTGTGACAACATCTCTGCTAACGCCACAGCGTCGGCTGAATCGTCTTCTACCAACAGTAGTGGGGGAGGTATAGCCATGATGGAGAGTTCGGAGTTCGGAGTTCGGGAGGCGGGAGGAAATAGGTTTAGATTAGCAGCGATGGGACTTCCATATAACCAATTAGCAATAAATATATGCACGGACGGGAAGAGAGGAGAGGGGGGACGCGGGGAGGGGAGAGAATTTAACTCTCTTCTCTCTCCTGCCTTCTGCCCTCTGCCTTCTGTATTCTGAACTCCTGAACTCCTGTATTCTGGTTAAATAACACCTCTAAAACTTCGGGAGAAAAACTTGGAACGGACATTTCTTGCAGTCAAGCCTGATGGCGTACAGCGCGGATTGGTAGGCGAAATTATCCGGCGCTATGAAAGCAAAGGTTTTACCTTGGTAGGACTAAAGCTCATGCAGGTCAGTCGGGAGCTAGCCGAACAGCACTACGATGTCCATAAAGGCAAACCGTTTTTTGCTGGCTTAGTAGAATTCATTACTTCTGGCCCCGTAGTAGCGATGGTGTGGGAAGGTGAAGGAGTAGTAGCATCTGCTAGAAAAATCATTGGCGCTACCAACCCTCTCACTTCCGAGCCAGGAACGATTCGGGGCGATTATGGAGTGAGCATCGGTCGCAACCTGATTCACGGTTCTGATGCCCCAGAAACAGCCCAGCGGGAGATCGCTCTTTGGTTCAAACCCGAAGAACTCGTAGGGTGGCAACCGACTTTAAATCCTTGGCTATACGAATAATAGAAGGCAGGAGTTTAGGGGCGTTGGAAGTGTTGAGTGTTAAGTGTGGAGTGTGGAGTTAGGAATGTTCTCCTCCCTCTCTCCCTCTCTCCCTCTCTCCCTCTCTCCTTCTCCCTCCTCTGCTTCCCCAGCCTCTCCTGCTTCCTCTGCTCCCCCACTACCCTCATCGAGAGTGCGTTGAGAAAATCCCCAAGTAAAGACCAAAGCGATCGTAGCAATCATCAACCATTCCGGCGGCACTAGATCGGGAACGATCGCTTTGAGAAAAAGTCGTATGCCTACCACTCCCACGGTGATGTAGCCAGCATCTTGCAGGCGATCGTACTGACCCAACCACTTAATAAACAATCCTGCCATAAACCGCAGCGTCAATACACCGACAGTCGCACCAGTAAGAACGAGCCAGGTTTCCTGCGAAATCGCGATCGCAGTAGTAACGCTATCTAGAGAAAATGCCAGATCGGTGACGGCAATTAGCGGAATGGCTTGCCACAGAGAAGTAAAACGCGGTCCGTGATGTTTGTGCGCTTCTCCTTCATCGGAGGTAAAGTATTCCCAAACCAACCACAGCAGATAAGCTGCCCCCAGTAGTTCAAATTGCCAAAACTGAATCACCCAAGTAGCCGTCAAAATCAACGTCATGCGGAGAACGTAGGCAGCGATCAAGCCAAAGTTGAGGGCCCGACGTTCTAGCTTGGGGTCTTCTAAGCCTTGAGCAATAGCTGCTAAGGCGATCGCATTATCTGCCGACAGCACCGCCTCTAAAGCTACGAGGATCAGCAGCACTAAAGGAGTTTCGATATTTCCTGTCAAAGGGGAGTTGAGAATTCGGTCTAGCATTAACGATGGTTCTTAAAAATGTGCTTTTTCGAGGGTGCTTTTTTGTTGCATCTTGTTACAAGATAGTTCGATCGGGGTCAATTTAAAGGAAATTGTTGAAATGTAAACCTTCAACTTTAGGAAAAGAGCGAACGATGTCTATTTCCGATCTCCAAGTTTATATAGCTTTATTCATCGCCCTGCACGCTGGCTTCATGGCTTTCCGCCTAGCAGTGGAATTGTCTAAGTAGTCTGCCCTCTAAAAGCTAAAGGTTTGAGAGTTATGAGGGTTGAGTCTGGAGTTAAAAATTATTAATTCCAAACCCGAAACTCATAACTCTTCACTATTTGCATTTTATTCGCAAATATGATATGTATCTGACCAAGAAGAATACAGAAGTCTAGAAGTTCAGGAGTTCAGAATAATTCTCCCGAACTTCTCCATTGTGAACTTATTTCAAATGGATCGCCTAACAAGTTTTTATTCTCTAGATTAAAGTGCTATAAACATATGAACGCCATTAAACCCGAACCTGCCAAACCCCGTCGCCTGCAACCAGTTGAGAACCAAAGCTTGCCAGTGCAGGCATTGCCAGGAGCGAATACCCATCGCTCGCCAGGACTAACGGCAGAAATAACGGCTAAGTTAATTGTTAATGTCGTGCTCTCAACAGCAGCGATCGCCACGTTGATGCAATTAACACCATATGCTCTTTCCCAGCAAGCCAAGTTGCAAGAAATTCAAACCGAAGTGCAGCGCACCGAAAATCGGCTGAAGCGGTTAAATGATAAATTAGGTCGTTCTTTCGATCCCCAACAGTCTCGCAGCGTCATGCAAGAGCAAACCGATCGAGTAGAACCGAATAAAAAGAACGTCTTTTACCTAGAAAAATCCCGCGAGGAACCACCCTCGGAGTGAGGAGGGAGATGGGGAGATGGGGAGATGCAGGGGAGGCAGGGGAGAATAATCTATGCCCTATGCCCCATGCCCTATGCCCTATGCCCCATGCCCCTACGCACAATGTCTGAGAAGTTCGTCAATCCAGGATTCAATTCTTTTTTGGCGGCGTTGGTTTTCGCTAGATGGGGAGAGTTGGGCAATGGCACGCTTGTAGTCTGCGATCGCGCAGTTCCAGTCGCCCCGCAAGTGATAGGTGCGTCCCCGTTCGGCATAGATTTGACCTGGGAGTTGTCCGAATAGCAAGGCAAACTCGAAATTGTCTAATGCCCGCTCGTGGAGTCCTAATTGACGGAAAGTGATGCCCTGGTTGATCCAAGCCCGTACGTTAGCGGGGTTGTAATCGAGCGCCATATCGTAGTCAGCTAATGCTTCTTTCCACATCCCCAAAGAAGCGTAATAATTGGCGCGGTTGTTGAAGGCACTATCTAACTTAGGATTGAGTTCTAAAGCTTGGTTGTAGTCAGCGAGTGCCAATTCTGTTTGACCGCTTTGGAAATGAATCAGCCCGCGATTGTTATAGTCAGCAGCACTGTGAGGATGGCGTTTGATTAGCTGCGTCAAGATCGCGATCGCACTAGAGTAATCGCCCTGTTTGACCTTCACCTTCACCAAAGAGCGCAAATAGCTAGAAGATTGAGTTTTCCATTGCTTAGGTTGCCGTTGAGGATGGCGGCCAGCGGTAGGGATAGTCCAGTACCGATTTGGTTTGCGAGTTTGACGATTTAAAAAAGCAATAGCGTTCATATTTTCCTCAATGGCACCTACAGTCGGTGAAATTACTTTATAAGTTCTCGATCTTTAAATGGTCTTTATCTGTGTCACTTATCGATCCGTCACTGCCAGGGAGCGAGTGCAATCGATGTCGTTACTTTTCATATCAAACCTTTTCTAAGGCTTTCTGTCTTCCGTAGATCTACAGTCTCAAACACCTTCATTCCGCAAACTCTCCGTAAAAATCCGGCAGAACTTATAAAAGAGACAGGAGGCAGGAGGCAAAAGTTCAGAAGTTCAGGAGTTCAGAAGTTCAGGAGTGATACCAAATCCGGTTTACAAAATCCTCTTTCCCCCAAAGGAGCCTCCGGCTCCCCTCTCCCGTGGGAGAGGGGTTGGGGGTGAGGGCTGAATGGATAGTATGAAAATCGGATTTGGTATGAGTGATGGATGGAGGGAGCGAGTGAGTCAGGAAGACAGTAAAATTCTCGCGCTCTCGCCCTCCTCGCCCTCTTCGCCCTCTCCTCAATTCCTGGTAGGATAAGCTCAGATCGTCTCTAACTCCAAAAATCCTATGACCACTGCAACCCTTTTCCCTAATGCGCCTGACGTGTCGGCAGATGATTACTTGGTTTTGGGTTTAGCTACCTGTTTTTACAAAGAAGATGGTGAAGTACATGAAGTCAAAATCGTCGAACCGATTCCTTCCGCCTCACTGGAAGCTTTACTGAAAGGAATTCCCACTTCTTACGAACTAGCCTATGCCACAACTTTGGGTGAGGTCTTTGCTACCGAGACGCTGCAAATGCCATCGTTGTTTCCAGCAGAGTCGCAGTTTGGCGATGAACTTACCTCAAGAGCTATAGCCGCTGCTCGGACTTATAAGACTCGCCCAGAAGCTCAGGCTCATATCCCTGTAGGCACCGTTCGCCAAGATTTGAACTATTCCACAGAGCGCAAAAGAGTCCTCAATGCTAACCGGGTTGTCACCAAAGACGATAACGTCAAACAACACGCCTACACCCATCAAGTCCTTTAGAATTAGCTCGTGGTTCGTAGTTTGTAGAAATCAGTTTTAAGTTTTTCTAACGAACGATGAGCGATCGACAATTCTGCTACTTCACGGCTTAAGTTATGTTAAAACTCTACGGTGGTGTCCGCAGTCGGGCAGTAATTGTCCAGTGGTATCTAGAAGAACTAGGTATCCCTTACGAGTTTGTCTTGTTGGATATGCAAGCAGGCGCTCACCGTCAGCCTGATTTTCTCGCCATCAACCCGATGGGGAAAGTGCCAGCCATTGTTGATGGCGATTTTAAGCTCTCGGAATCGGGGGCAATTTTGGTGTATTTGGCGCAAAAATACGGGAATATGCCCCAATCTGTAGAATGGCAATCTGAAGTTATCCAATGGGTGTTGTTTGCTAATGCCACTCTCGCACCAGAGATTTTTTCGGAAGCTACTAGAGAAAAAGCAACTCCTAAGTTACTAACTCCTTTAAATCGAATCTTGGAGCAGCAACCATTTTTAATGGGGCAAGAATTTGGAGTAGTAGATGTAGCGGTTGGCTCGGCGCTAGGTTATATGGTGATGATGGTGAATCTCGATTTGAGTCCTTACCCTGCTGTTTTGAATTATTGTCAGCGGCTCTCAGAAAGACCAGCATATCAAAAAGCGATCGGCTCTCGCAGTTGAAGCTCAAACATCGTGCAATAGCTGTAGGTTGGGTGAAGGGGAGGAAACCCAAGGAATCCAGCCATAATGCCTATAATCTATTTTACCTTTTGAGGAGCGGACCGATGATTTCAATCCGATTGGTGACAATCCCATCGATCGGCAGTTCTTTAACTCGTTCTAAATCATTTGTGGTATCTACCTCGATCGCGTATATCTTCAAATTTGCCTGTCTTGCTTTTGAAAGAAACAAACTCGGCCAGCCAGGAACGTATTTCAAGTAGCTTATTGGTATAGCCAAAGCATATTTACTGCAAGATTGAGAAAGATTGCCAGAGAAAAGCATAGTGAAATATTGAGAAATACAATCTTTTGCTTCTTGGCGCGTGGGAAAAATCTTCTGCACCTCTGGAACTTCTTGCTTTAACAGTTGATATAGTTCTTCTACCGAAAAAATGTAGATATTTTGGCGCTGTACTGAAGGATACTTTTTTAGAGAATTTGCCAGAATTTGTATCGTTTTTTCAAAAGTATCTTTTTGGTCAACGAGAAATTTTCGATCGGGAAATTCCTGTACGATTTCATCAAATGTTGGCATCAGTCCGATCGCTCGACCTCGAAATGGATAAGTCTGGCCGCCATCAGCAGTATACCCGTATCCGATATCGAGCTTTTTTAAAGTTTTCAGGCTTTGCTCGTGGGTCACTCCTCTACCGTTCGTCCTGCAATCAATAGTCCAATCGTGAAACACGGCTAGTTGACTGTCTGTAGTCGGATGAATGTCAATTTCTACGATATCGGCCCCATACTTGAAGGCTTCCCGAATTGAGGGAATAGTATTTTCCAGAAAGTAATGCGTTGGAGGATAGATGATTTTAGCCGTGCAGGTATCGTTCTGAACGTTATCTAGAGGAAATGTTTGACTGACTCCTCGATGAGCGATAAGCGTAAACGACAACGGTTTTGGTGGCAAAGGTTGCGGGAAATAAAGATAGAAGAGCAAACCTATAACTAAAGTTATATTTACTGCTAGAATCAGCGACATGAATTTGACGATTCTGTGTCTTAATTTTCTTCTCGGCCAAGCTCTAAGTTTGCTCATACATCGATTGCAGCAGCAACGGCACACCTGCTATTTCTAGCCTCTCTAAATTAGACATCAATACCTAACTTTTTTGGCTCTACTAGTTCGTCTTCACCCTAACAGCTAGTTGGGCGATTTGTCTTACCAATCTTCTGCCCAGTAAAGGATTTCTAGCTAATCCCTACAATACTGGAGTTAAATCTAAGTAATTTTCAATTGTATCTGCTAATGAATCTAACAAAGACTCTCGTTGTTCTTGATAGTTAGGAGCGTCTGTTGTTAGAGGCTGAAGCCCTTGCCGTTGTCGGAGGTGATTCAACCAGTTACGCCGCCAAGTGCCATTATCAAAAATTCCGTGCAGATAAGTTCCCCAAACCGATCGCCTGACATCCACCATTCCCAAACTAGCATCATCAAATAAATATTGATAATCTCCCCATCTCCCCATCTCCCCATCTCCCCATCTCTCCCTGGTGCGCCCTTGATGGATTTCATAACCAGTTATGGGTAATTCAGGATGAGGATAATTGGATGTTACTAACCGCTGACGAGTAATCTTTTCTCCCGTCATTACGGTTTCTATGGGTAATAATTCCAAACCTTTATAGCTTCCGGCTTGCCCTTCAATACCATCTGGATCGATCGCTCTTTCGCCTAACATTTGGAAACCGCCGCAAATGCCTAAAACAGTGCCCCCAGCCGCCACATAATTTTGAATTGCGGTTGCCATACCAGTTTCTTGCAGCACTAGTAGATCGGAAATCGTAGTTTTAGAACCTGGCAGAATGACAGCATCTAGATTTCCTAGAGGTTCCTTGGGATGAATGTATTTCAGTGTAACGCTGTTCTCGGCTTCCAAGGGGTCGAAATCGGTAAAATTGGCAGTGCGAGGTAGACGGATAATACCGATCGTAATTTCGCTATTTGTTTTGCGCGATCGCCTATCCAACAAATCGAGGGAATCTTCCGCCGGAAACACCTGTTCGATCCAAGGAATCACGCCCAAAACTGGAATCCCCGTGCGTTTTTCTAACCAAGTTATGCCTGAATCTAAAAGCGATCGCTGTCCTCTAAATTTATTGATGACTATACCTTTAATTAATGCCCTCTCTTCTGGTTCTAATAACTCTAAAGTGCCGACAACATGAGCAAAAGCCCCACCGCGATCGATATCTACAACTAGCAGCGTGGCAGCATTTAAATACTTGGCTACCCGCATATTAGTTAAATCGCGATGCTTGAGGTTAATTTCCGCTGGACTACCCGCACCTTCGCACACGACTAAATCGAATTTGGTCGATAGATGTTGTAAAGAGGTTTGAATTGCCTGCCAACCGCGATCGAAATACTGTTGGTAATAATCGGCAGCACCAACTTTCCCGACAGCGTTGCCATGGATAATAACCTGGGAAGTCATATCCCCTTGTGGCTTCAGCAAGATGGGATTCATCTCGACTGTCGGTTCGATCTTCGCCGCCCAAGCCTGCACTGCTTGCGCGTAACCAATTTCTCCACCAGATGCAGTCACGTAGGCATTCAGCGCCATGTTCTGCCCCTTAAACGGAGTCACCTGCCAACCCCGTCGCGCCAAAATCCGACAAATAGCAGCACACAACATCGATTTGCCTGCGTGGGATGTCGTTCCCACCACCATAATTGCTTTCATGGAATAAGGAGTTCAGAAGTTCAGGAGATCTAAAGACGCAAGATCTCGCGTCTTTACAGGAGTTCAGAAGTTGGATTTCTGCCAAGCTATTCTTGGTTCAGCCCTGTGAGGTGTCGCAAGATGATATCCAGTTTGCGGTTACACTCTTTAACTTCTTGTTTGACTTCTTCTATATCTTCATTCGTGCGATCGAACGCTTCAGCGATCCAACCAGTTGGATCGACAACGTTGTCTAATTCCTCTATACCATGTTCGAGCTTGTTAACTCTTCTCTCTAAGATCGCCACCTTGCGGTAGAGATCGTTCATCCTTGGAGATTCTGTCACGGCGCTATCGTCCTGTTAAATACAATTTGTTGATGTCTTCTAGCGGTGGCGATCGACTAGGCTGGTGTTGGGTTTCACTGCGTTCGACTAGGGCCTGCATTTGTCTTTTACTTAAAGTTTAAACCAACGAGTTAAAAGATTCTGGAAGCGATCGATCTTGAAGTTCTACTTGAAGACGTTGAATAAAGGAGAAGCAGAGCCAACCTAAAATTGTCCATTGCCCTAGCAGCCCTAAGAAAATTATACCGCTCCCAACTCTCTCTAATGGTAGCCAAAACAATGGAGAAAACAGCAATAAAACGCTATTGATACCATTAGCAGAAGCGCCCAGAACTGTAAACAGGGCAACCAATGCTATAAGAGGCAACAAAATAGCACTTAAAACAGCAAGGTTAGCAAATAAAGAACGTTTGGGATGTTTTGAGAGTAAAATGCTTTGCGCGATCGCACCGTAAATTAAAATTAGATTGAATTGCATAATTAGCGCGATCGATCCCAGGAAATATCCCCCAAACACCCATATCCATTGGATGACAGTAACCACGATGAGATTGAGCGCGATCGCACCTAAAGCCGGAGCGCGATCGACTGAGATTAACTCTTGAATTAGATCGGAAGAAAGCACGAAAACCGAGCGATCGCGGGCCCAATCGATTAGAGCCTGCCGATGAGGGGTCAACGCAGCGATCGAAAATAGAAATAGCAATAAATTGAAAAAACTAATAACTCCAAAGAGGTAGATCCGAGAAGACAAACTTTCAAAACTTGAGGGTATAAAAAAGCCCAGCAGCCAAATCTGAGTGCAGCCAATAAACCAGTAGCTTTGTTGTTTGGGAAGGATCGTATCTCCAATACGATAGAAACATCGAGATAAAATTTGCCACAGCCATCGAAAAAATAGGCTCACGGTTACAGAGATGAAGATTAGCGATAGCAATGGTATCTCAGATAGGGGCAGAAAAAACCAGCTTATGCTCGCATTCAGTTGGAGATTACCAGAACGCGGGGGCTGGATGAAATAGATCGGATCGGCATTCCAAGTTGTAACTAAATTCCAACTGAGATAAGCAGGAACACCGATCGCCGCAACTAAGCCAACGAATAACCAAATCGTTGCCGTTCCTTGGATTTTGGGAGTCGAAGCTTTGTTGATTAAGCCAAAAAACAAAGCCAGCGAGAGAAAGAAATACGCACCGTTGGCGATCGCTAAATAATAACTCAACCGAAATCCCCAAGACACCCCTGCTCCATTCGCTGCGATCCAATGAAGTGGCAGGAACGTTGCTACTGCACAATAGGCCGAAATCGGCACGCCCAACATTTTGCCAATCAAAAGCTTGAGAACTGGCTGCGGTGTTAATCGCAAAACATCAAGCGTATGGCGGCGTTCTTCAGTTTGTAAATCTGTAGCAAGTAAATAAGTGCTGGGAACTATGAGGAGAAATGCTATAACCCAGTTGAGCAATCGAAATATATCCAGCCACCACCTTTGCCAATCGATCGCACAGCCTGCGCTTGTGAAGCAGTAATCCCCCGGATTTAACGGAGCCGTCAGCTTAGAGTGAAAAATCAAAAGCAAACAGAATTGTAGCGCTCCAGAAATTGAAATAATCCGGACAAGATATCGGAGCTTGAACTGCCGTTTTAGTTCGCGCCATAGCTGAGGGTTGCGATCGCCAATATAGTTCAAGAGATTAATTGGAGCCGATCGATTTATTTTAGTCATGGATTTTGAAATTCAGGATGGTTGCTCTGGTTGAGGTAGGCGCATAGAACCCCTTTTGACTGAAGTACCAGGCGTAAGCGGTTCCGCACACCGAAATCGCTAACAGCGCCAAGCTAATTAGCGTAAAGTTCCTAATCTCACCTCTGGTATGAGAGAACCTTTCCCATGCCTGATAACCTGCATAGTGAAGTTCTGCATGAGTTCGGCTTCCCCACCAAGACCAAAGCCAAAGTCCCCCACCTTGAATTATCCCGCTTAACCCGATAAAGACTTGTCCGGGTGAGGGAATTTGGGTCAACGATACTAACAACGCATAGCTATATAGGAGGCCACAAGCTGAAATAAAAAACAAAGCGATAATTGCGATCGCAATTATCGATAATCGAGCAAAAAGTAACGCGATCGCGTAGACGGGTAAAAGGGTAGCGATCGCCAAATAGAGCATAATTGGCACACCTAGAATTTTGCCGATTAAAATCCGTTGGCTCGATTGGCGGCTCAGACGGAGCAAATGCAGTGTTCCTTGGCTAATTTCACGCTTTATATCTTGCAATAGTAAGAAACTCCCTCCCAATGGCAAAACCAAGAACATCATCCAAGTGAGAGCGTGAAAAATATCAAACCACCAAGTGCGCCAATCGATTAGATAATGTCGATTGGCATCGAATGCGTAATGTATAGAACCTCTGTAACCTGGAATGCCATCGTAGCTGGAGATTGCCACATAGCGAGCGATGCCAGGGGAACTTCCAGTCGTATTTGGTAGCTGCTTGTAGAACCACAATAAAAGACAGATTTGAAACACTACTGAGGCGATCGCAATAATGGTAATGTAAATCGGTTGGAAACGACTTTTGAATTCTCTGAGAAATTGTGGGTTCGAGTCTTTTAGAGTTTGGAAATTCATGAGGTTTTTTGATGGCCCGATTTCAAAAAGATGGATTCGAGATCGCCTGGAGTGCATTGGAATTCAGTAATGGGAATCCCGGCTTTGATTAGCGATCGCATTAACTCGGCCGCTTGGTCTGAAGTCCCGGAAAAATCAACCCGCAATCGCGATGAATTGGGTAACTCTTCGATCGCTCCTACACCAGGGCTACTTTTGAGTTGAGCTTTCAGGACGTTCAAATCTCCTGTGGCTGCTACCAAAATTTGCTGCTGCCCCGCGCTGGCATAGAGTTCGCTCAGAGGACCGCTGTAGACTAAATTTCCCTGTTCCATAATCCCGATCGACGTACACAGTTCGGCTAAATCGCTCAGAATGTGAGAGGAAATCAGAATGGTAATTTGAGATTTTTGTAGCGTTTTAATGATGTCTCGAAACAGTTGTCGCGCCACCGGATCTAACCCCGATACGGGTTCGTCCAGCAACAACATCACAGGACGGTGGAGAACGGTTCGGGCCAGACTCAATCGCTGTTTCATCCCACGAGACAAAGTTGCGGTGAGGCTAGTTTCCTTATCGGTGAGTCGAACCAGTTCTAAAACTTCTCGCACTCGTTTATGGCGGCGCGAGGGCGGTAAATCGTACAGCCTCGCAAAATACTCTAAATACTCCCAAACGGTCATATCGTTATAGAGAGGAAAGTCGTCTGGTAAGTAGCCCAATCGCCCTTTGACGCGATCGTTTGGCTGATTGGGGACTAGACGATCGCCATAGATCCAAATTTTGCCTTGAGTTGGTTCTTCTGCCATGGCTAGCAGTTTAATCAAGGTGGTTTTCCCGGCCCCATTGGGGCCGATTAACCCGTACACTTCGCCATAAGGAATTTTTAAATTAACCTCGCGGACCGCAATTCGATCGTCGAAGCGTTTGGTCAAGCCATGGGTATAGATTGCTAGTTGTTTAACCATCTTTTAATAACCGGATTTGATATGACGGGTCAAAAATGGTGGTAAGGGACGATCTAAAGTCACAGCGATCGCCCACAGTAAATTGGCCTCTGGTTGCGTCACTTGACTATCCAACACGACCATAGAAAAACAAGCATCAGCGATCGCCATTTTCAATTTGGCTGAGGCTTTACCCAAGCGATCGAAACTGTGCTGCAAACTGCTGAAGTCATAGGCCACAGGAGCATCTGGAAACTTCTGTTCTCTAGCTCCTGGCAATCGATCTAGCCCGGAACGAAAAGTATAGGTAGCAGTTTCTGCACTCTTTTGTCCTGTCTTTACCAACAAGGAGAAGACCAGCAAGCAATCATTCCAGATCGAGTCCAGAGTGGCATACTCTTCAGTTGAATTGCCGCTAGGTTGCAGGTGATGCTGCAAAATCGCGCAGACTACCACTAACATCAGCAAAGATTTCTCATCGACTGCTGCTAACCCTGACAAGCATTTAAATAGTTTTTGGCATTCTTCGCTAGAAATTTGCCGTAAAACAGGCAGAGTGAGATCTAGCAACGGCAATTGCAGGCGGGGATTGAGAGCAGTAATTTCTTCGGCAAAGCCAACAATAGTATCGACGATCGCTTTAGATTCTTCTTGACGCAACCACTTAAGCTGTCCGGCCTGCGACGTGGGATTTTCAGCGGGGGCGATCGAGAGGGCGTATACTAAGGCGATCGCGCTTTGAGGTTCTTGAATTGCCGTTTGTAAAACTTCTGGAATTTGGGCTAACCAACCAGGGGCGGGAGCAGTCGCTACAGGCCCGCTGGCGATCGCATTATTGGATAACCCTGGACTCGACGCTTGACGGCTAGCCGAGGAGGGCGAACTCCGTTTAGCTCTGCCACTATAAGCTTCTAGGCGGCGCACGCGCTGCTTGAGGGGCGGATGCGTAGCCACTAAATCTCCCAGCCAACTCATGCCGACCGCATCCCCAAAAAACAGATGTCCCATTTCGACAGCGCGGGGGGAATCGATCTGCGAGTTATAGATATTTTCCTGAATCTTTCGCAATGCTCCGGCTAATCCTTCAGGATTGCGAGTAAATTGAGTAGCTGAGGCATCTGCCAGAAATTCTCGCTGACGGGATACCGCACTTTGAATAATTCGCCCCCACAAATACCCTAAAATGCCGATCGCCATCAGCAGCAATCCTAATGCTGTGGTGCGATTCCAGCCGCGACGATCGCAACCCCAGTCCAGCACGATTCGCCCGGTCAAATAGACCATTAAAATTCCGTGCAGCATCGCTATTAGTCGAATATTGAGCCGCATATCGCCATTGAGAATATGGCTGAATTCGTGACCGATTACTCCTTGCAGTTCGTCGCGGTTGAGTTGTTCCAAACAGCCGCGAGTAACTCCTACAACTGCATCTTGAGTGGTGTATCCAGCCGCAAAAGCATTAATTCCCGGTTCGGCATCGAGGACGTAAACGCAGGGGACTTTCATGTTAGCGGCGATCGCCATTTCTTCGACGACATTCAACAGTTGTTGTTCTTCAGGTATGACGGCTGTTTCTGGCAACAATAACCGTCCGCCCAACTGTTGCGCGATCTTCCCCCCACCCTGTTTGAGGCGCATCAACTTGAAGCAACTTCCACCCCCAATTACCAAAATGGCAGAAGTTACTGACAGCCAGAACAATTCTGCTTGCCACAAACTGAAACCGCGAGGATTTTCTGTCGAGTAAGAGCTTCCGATGTCGGTTGTAGATTCGGCCATCGGACGATCGCGGAGGCCCCGCCGAGTTCCCGCTCTAGAGGTACTGGGATTTTCGTACACCTCAGCGATCGATTGAGGAGATGATTGACTGTAGGTTTTACTCCGATAAGATTTGAATCCTATCGCCGACGAAGTTAATAAGACTGCACCGTAGATGGTAAAAATAATCGAAACTACAGATAGAAGGTAAAGGACGACTAGGCGCTGAGTATTCTGACGCGCCCGATCCTGATGCTCGAAGAATTTCATAATTAGGGAATAAAAAATAAGAAGTTTGGCATGAGGATTTAAAACGGCGATCGTCCCACTAAATCCTGCTTAAAAAGCGTAATTCAGAGACGTTTGCCTCCTCGATCGAAGTTAAAAAAATAATTGGCTAATTCTTGTGGGACTTGCGGTGAGCTTGTCGAACTGTAGCCCTCTGGGCTGTCCCGCCATCTTGCGGGACCGGTTCTCATACCCCTCAATCCAGCCCTCACCCCGCCTCCGGCTCCCCTCTCCCAAGCTTGGGAGAGGGGTTGGGGGTGAGGGCAAACTGACTTTTGCTAAGAGGATTTCGTATTAGAAGGAAATGCGGAGAGCCTGTTTGACTTCGGGTGCTGCTTCTTCAAGTAATTCTGCCCCACCGAAGTTGTAGGCATTGGCAATTATATTGCTGGGAAACACCTCGCGCTTGGTGTTATAGAGAGTGACAGCATCGTTGAAAGCTTGACGAGCAAAAGCAATCCGGTTTTCGGTAGAGGATAATTCTTCCATCAGACTAGCCATAGTGCGATCGGCTTTCAGATCTGGATAAGCTTCTGAAACCACCAACAGGCGACCTAATGCCCCCGTCAGTGCGGCTTCGGCTGTTTCCAATTGCTGCATCGATCGCGGATCTCCAGGATTGCTAGCTGCTTGACGGCTGCTGGTAAGGGCAGCATTGCGGGCGGCAATCACGGCTGATAAAGTTTCCCGTTCGTGCTGCATATAGCCCTTAGCGGTTTCTACCAGGTTAGGAATCAAATCGTAGCGCCGCTGGAGTTGCACGTCGATTTGTTTGTAAGCATTTTTATAGCGGTTGCGGAGCGTCACGAGTCGATTGTAGGAATCGATGACAATAAAAACTACAATCAGCACGACGCTGACGATAAATATAATTGGACCCATATAAATTTCTCGATCGAGTTAATGTATTTGCTTGACTCTCTTTAACATTCCCCGATCGAACCAGAAATTCACCATTTTTTGAGCGATTTTTGGGCGCAATTACTCGCTAAAGTCTAAACCAACGAGTTAACGCATTCTGGAAGCGATCGCCTAACGATGGCGAAGGCAACTTACCCCCTTGACTTTCCCACTTCTCTACTAAATGTCTCCCCAAGGGAGTGAGGCGAAAGCTGTCAGTAATTCCTTGCCCGTCAACTTCTCGGCGCAGAATGCCCACTTCAATTAGCCATCCCAAAGCATTTTCTATGGCTAACTCAGAGAAAGGATATTGGGTATAACCGTTTTCTACGCCAGATTGCAGGGCGATTGCTTTCAAGGGAACGCTTTGCTCTCGCATGGCCGCCAACAAAGGTAATTGCACGGGCGAACAACGCAGCGCCATTTCTGCCCGTTTGACAGTTCGATCGGGGTATTGCATTGAGGCGGCTAAATCCACAGCTACGGGAAAACCAGGTAAAATTACCTTGAACCATTATAAATGAAGCAGGAGACGCGATTTATGCCTCTAACAGTAGGTACGACCGCACCAGCCTTTACAGCCAAAGACACCAACGGCAACACCGTCTCGCTGTCAGATTTTGCGGGTAAAATAGTTATCCTCTACTTCTATCCCAAAGATGATACTCCTGGCTGTACCAAACAAGCTTGTAGCTTTCGCGATGCCTACAGCCGATACCAAGGTCAAGACGTTGTGGTGCTAGGTGTCAGCAAGGATGATGAAGAGTCTCACCAGAAGTTCACCGAAAAGTACAATCTGCCTTTTCCCTTACTCGCAGATGTCGATGGCACTATCATCAAAGCCTATGATGTCGAAGGCAGCAGTGGCTACGCCCAGCGTGTCACCTACGCGATCGATGGTACTGGTAAGATCGTTCACGTCGATTCCAGCGTTAAAACCGACACCCATGCCAGCGATGTCTTAGCGGCTATAGGTGCCTAATTTAGTTTGAACGATTCGCAATTCGCAGTTCGCAATTGTGAGTCCCAAGCTATCTATTAGACATCCCCAGCAATTCTTGTAAGGTAGGCATCCTGCCTGCCTTTTCAAATTTAGGTATCCTGCCTGCCTTTGAAGTTGAGTTCTGGAGATGTCTAATTGCTTTTTTGAGTAGCGTTATTCGGCTGCGAATTTGTTGTTGGATTTGGATTTTGTTGATTTTCAATCGCTCGACGTTGTTGATTGCGGAAATCATCGGTAGCGCGATCGAAATCCTCCCGACCGAATAATTCGTCTTGGTCTAAAGAACCCGATCTTTGCGAACGGTGCATTAGTTCTAACAGGCTAAAACCGCCATCACCTCCGCCAAAAATCTGGTTTTCTTCTGCCTGGTTTTTAAACTGATCGTTCGAGGATGGATCGGCTGTTTGGGCTAGGGCAGTTAGAGGAAATAGAGCTAAAGTAACTCCTAAGATCGGTAAAAACTTTAGACCTAGTTGATTTAAAAGCTGCGTTTTCATCTTCACACCAAGAATGAATATTGCATTACTTATAGCAAGCGATCGCTTGCTGCCCCAAGTTTAACAAAACTATAGAAATTTTGGTGACTAGGGCTGGCAAATCCTGATTTTTCCTCATTTAAACTTCTAAACGCCTGTATAGCTACACAAATATATAAATTATTTAAACTTATCGCCTCATTCACTTAACTGGTAAGGAATTCGCGGCAGCACTCCGTATAACTACGGTTTAGTATTATTACCCATTCGTGATAGGGTGTTCCAGTTGCTCGCATTCAAAGCGAACACGTAACGAGTATGAGTTGCATGAGAATCGATCTGCCACAAGAGCAGCGCTGGTTCTCAGTCAAAACTCAAATTCTCCCTGACGTTTCACCCCAGATGCTAATGAAGCAAAAATTTTGGCTCGCAATACTCGCTGGACTGCTACTTGCTAATCCCGGCTCCGCTATCACAGGTTACGCCCAAGAAGCAGGAACAGTAAACGAGGAAACATCCCCTGCCCCCGCAGCGAATACCGAGGAAACATCTCCGTCTCCCGCAGCGAATGCAGTTGATGAGGCAGCTATAGCTACAATTAAAACTCATCAATTAGCAGGCTCTCCAGCCGCTACCATCTACGTTCGCGGTATTCCCGTCTTGACCTTTACAGGCACCAAAGGGGCGGCTGGTTTCGAGGAAAACGCTTCAGCCGTTGCTAACCAAATAAATCAGCTAGCCAAAGGTGGCGTAGATGCTAACCAGATTACTGCCAGTTGGAATGGCGATCGCCAAATTTACGCGATTCAAGTTAACCGCCAGACTTTAGTGGAAATGGACGGCAAAGCCGTCAGGCTGCCAGATACCACCAAAAATCCGGCTCAAGATGCCCTGCAAGCAACTAATCGGTTGCGACGGTTGCTGGGTAACGCCGCACCTTTAGCAGCAATTCCCGGTGCGCCCCAAGCGAGACGCACGGCAACAAACAAACCTTCATCACAGGCAAATTCTTCATCTAACCCTAAACCATCGAGAGTTCGTGCAACGAGCACGGGGATGGCTTCCTGGTACGGTCCTGGAGATGATGGCGGTACCATTGCTGCTAATGGAGAAAGAATTAACCACAATAAGCTGACAGCCGCCCACAAGCGCTTGCCTTTTGGGACGAGAGTGCGAGTAACGAACTTGAGAAATAATCGTTCGATCGTAGTCAGAATTAACGATCGCGGTCCTTTTGTCAGAGGCCGGGTGATCGATCTGACTAGGGCTGGGGCTAGAGCCTTGGGCATGATCGGCAGCGGTGTAGCTCCAGTGCGGCTCGAAGTTCTAGACTAAGAAGAGGTATGGGGCATGGGGCATAGGGCATGGGGCATAATACAATTCTCCTCCTCTCCCCATCTCCCCCTCCCCCACTCTCCCCCAAATGCTGCACCTGTTTACCACCATTGCTGGAATTCGTTGCTACTTAGAAACCCACCGACTCGGTAAAACGGTGGGTTTTGTCCCGACTATGGGCGCTCTGCACGTCGGTCATTTAAGCTTAATCGAACGGGCAAAGCGAGAGAATGACCTGGTTGTAGTCAGTATTTTCGTTAATCCCCTACAGTTTGGCCCCCAGGAAGATTTGGGGAAATATCCGCGCCAACTAAAGATCGATCGCGACTTATGCGCCCAATCTGGAGTTGATGCCATTTTTGCTCCTTCAGTTGCAGAAATGGGCATCGGTGAGGACAAACAAGGAGAGGGGGAGATGGGGAGATGGGGAGATGGGGAGAGCAGGAGAGAGGGAGCAGGGGAGCAGGGGAGCAGGGGAGCGTTCTTCACTCAACACTCAACACTCAACACTCCACACTTCCTACAACACTCAACACTCAACACTCAACACTCCACACTTACACAGGTGATGCCCCCAGAGGGGATGACATCAGTTTTGTGCGGCCAGTCTAGACCCGGACACTTTCAGGGGGTCGCGACTATAGTTACTAAGTTGTTAAATATCGTCCAGCCAGAACGGGCTTATTTCGGTCAGAAGGATGCCCAGCAGTTGGCAATTATCCGCCAGCTAGCAGCAGATCTCAATTGTCCGACCCAAATTGTTGGTTGCCCGATAGTGCGAGAAGCTTCTGGATTGGCTTGCAGTTCTCGCAATCAGTATCTTACAGACGAGCAAAAACAACAGGCGGCTAGCTTGTATCGCAGCTTGCAGCGAGCAGAAAAGTTGTTTCAAACGGGCATTCGCGATCGCCTCCAGCTACTCAATGCCGTCAAAGCCGAACTATCTCTAGCTCCAGACATACGAGTAGAGTATGTCGAACTGGTGCATCCCCAAACTCTAGCATCATTGGAAGCAGTTGATGAATCTGCATTGCTAGCGAGCGCAGCTAAGATCGGTACGACTCGCTTAATCGATAACGTGCTGCTGCTAAATCGCCTGCCGATTGTCGCCATCGACGGCCCGGCAGGGGCGGGGAAATCGACTGTCGCCCGTCAAGTTGCCAAAGTTTTAGGACTGAATTATCTCGATACTGGAGCGATGTATCGCGCCGTTACCTGGCTGGTATTGCAATCGGGAATTGCCCTGGATGACGAACCAGCAATTGCCGAATTAGTCAGTCGATCGCAAATTGAATTCGACCTGGGAGTGCAATCGCCAGCACCAGTGCCAGTCTGGATTAACGGTAGAGAAGTTACCCAAGAGATTCGGACGCTAGAGGTGACATCTAAAGTATCGGCGATCGCCGCTTTACCTTTTGTGCGTCAAGCCTTGGTGAAGATCCAACACCGTCTGGGGCAACGAGGAGGCGTGGTAGCTGAAGGGCGAGATATTGGCACCCACGTTTTTCCCGATGCCGAAGTGAAAATCTTTTTAACTGCCTCGATTGCCGAAAGAGCGCGTCGTCGCCAACAAGATTTAAAACAACAGCAAACGGATATTAGTTTGGAGCAGCTAGAAGCAGATATTGAGGCCAGGGACCTGCGCGATAGTACCCGTGCGGTAGCGCCTTTAAGAAAAGCGGCAGATGCGATCGAAATCATCACCGATAATTTAACTATTCCTGAAGTTATCGAGCGAATTGTTAGTTTATATCATCAAAAACTTCAAAAAAATTGACGAAAATTTACCCGATCGCGGCAATAGCTTCTCTCATTAAAATAGAGATTTTCATTAAATAGCTGCAACAATAACACTAAATTTTGAGTTTATATAATACGATATTTATTGATATATAAACCAAATCGCACGAGCAAGGCGAGTTTCGATCGAGAAAAATCCTTCAAGAGCAAGTATTTGGGTTAGCTCCAAGCTTACAGGCATTTGGACTAGGGGGAATGGAAACTGCCTGGGCAATCGGTCTGTCGGGGAGTAAGTTATGGGGCTGCTCTAGATAAGTGGTGCAAAACCTGTAAGGGAAATAACCAGGAAAAGCCTAATCGCGAGGTTAGGAGAGCTTCCCGATTTCATCGAGAGAGGATGTCACTTTCAACCCTTGCTCGCAGGCGCTAATTGATGACTAAATAGGCTTATAAATATTTAGAGGAAAGCGGGCGTGGCCAAGCGTTACCTGTTTGTCAAAGACAAGAAACACTTATTTGCTAAAAACCAAAGAAGATTAAATCCGATCGCGATTGCCAGCGGGATATTTGCCCTGGGCGCTGTAGGGGCTAGCTGGGTGCTATCGAAGAATTTATGGCTGACTGCCCCGAAATCGACAACCCCAGAAGCAACGGCGATCGAGGCTTTACCCGATCGAAAAATAACTCAGGTACTTGCCAAATGGGAGCAAGAAGCCCGAACAGATCTTTTCACATTTGCCGTGCCAGCTAGGTTTCAAGGGCAAACCCTCAAAGAGATTCAACTTCCCAGCCAGAGAAAGCTGATTGCCCTCACTTTCGACGATGGCCCCTGGCCGGTGACTACCGGAAAAATCCTCGCCATCCTGAAGAAAAATAACATTAAAGCGACGTTTTTCATGGTGGGGCAACCGCTGCAAAATTATCCCCAGATCGCCCAGCAAGTCGTAGCAGAAGGTCACGCCCTCGGCAATCACACCTGGCATCATTGGTATCACGCGCACTCCCCCGCTACTGCTGCCAGCGAAATCGAGAAAACAGCCGCCTTACTTCACAAAACTACAGGATTTAGAACCTATCTCTTTCGTCCTCCTGGTGGAGTTTTGAACAATGGCCTAGCTCACCAGGCTAAAAAGCAAAAGTATTTGGTGGCTATGTGGTCGGCCGACTCGAAAGACTACTCGCGTCCCTCGGTGCCAACTTTAGTTCGCAACGTGCTCAAAGATGCCAAACCGGGGGGAATGTTATTGCTGCACGATGGCGGCGGCGATCGCTCTCATACAGTGCAAGCTTTACCCCAAATCATCGCCGACTTGCGCAGTCAAGGCTATCAATTCGTTACCGTACCTGAATTGCTAGAAATCGCCGATAAAGAACTCAAAGCCTCAAAACTCCCGAAACCCCCTACTCCGAAGTGACGAGAGGGAGAGAGGGGGATGGGGAGATGGGGAGAATTTTTAACTCCACACTCAACACTCCACACTTAACACTTCCTAACCTCCTGAACTTCTTTCCTCAAAATACTGCTTTTCATCCTCACCAGCGGACTGTAATATTTTCCTTAGTGACTTTTTTGATATCAGTCCTTAGAGTGAGGAAAAATTAATAAGTTCTTAATATATGCTTAAGCGTCTCCAGGTTGTTTGGCCGCAAACCGCTATTTTAATTTTGTCTACAGTTGTCGGTACTGCGATCGCCAGTAGGCTTTTGCCCCTCAACGGGCTGTTCGGTCAGACGATTTCTCCATCGACGAACCAACAGATCCAGAGAACGAATACTGACTCCTCTGTAGATATCGAAAACCCTGCTAGCTGGCAAACCAATCCCGGACTGAGCCAGACGATCGGCCAGTGGGAGCAAGAAATTGAAAGCCAAATGTTGAATTGGCCGAGTCCCAAGCGATTTCAAGGAAAAATTTTTAAGGAGGTCAAGCTCAAAGATAATCGCAAAGTCTTTGCCTTGACCTTTGACGACGGGCCGCAGTTGCACACTACAGCCCAGATATTAGACATACTGAAGAGAAATAAGGTTAAAGGGACGTTCTTTATTATTGGCAGGAACTTGAAAGCTTATCCCCAAGTGGGACAGAGAATAGTAGCTGAAGGTCATGCGATCGCCAATCATACCTGGAGTCACAGCTACCGCAAGTTTTCTGGTCCTGGGGCGGCTCGCGAAATTGACGATACCACCGCCTTGATTTACAAAATTACTGGGATGAAAACCGATTTATTTAGACCGCCTGGTGGGTTTCTCGGTAACGGCCCGGCTGGTTATGCCAAAGGCAAAAATTATGCCGTTGTCATGTGGTCGGCCGACTCCAACGACTGGAAGCGTCTTTCAGCCCACGCGCTGGTTAACAATATTACCAGCCAAGCCGGACCGGGAGGCATTGCCCTGATGCACGATGGCGGCGGCGATCGCTCTGCTACAGTTAAAGCGCTGCCCTATATCATCGCCAATCTCAAAAAACGAGGTTATGAATTCGTCACCGTTCCAGAATTGCTCGATCTAGCAGAGCGACAACACCGCGCCCAACCAGCAGTAAAATCAAAACCTGTAAAACCTGCGGCCGATCGATCGACACCGAAGAAAAAGTGATGAGGAGAGAGGGGCGAGAGGGCGAAGAGGGCGAAGAGGGCGAAGAGGGCGAAGAGGGAGCAGGGGAGGCAGGGGAGGCAGGGGGAGCAGGGGAGCATTCTTAACTCAACACTCAACACTTAACACTCCACACTTCTGAAAGCACTCCACACTTCTCACTTCCTCAACTCCACACTTCTGTACAGACGCGAGATCTCGCGTCTCTGCATTCTGAACTCCTGAACTTCTGAACTTCTGACTCCATGAGCTACTGCTTCAACCCTTATTGCTGGGAGCCTCAAAATCCACCTGGAAGAGAGTTTTGTCAAAATTGCGGTCAGGCGATCGTTTTGCTGAACGATCGCTATCGCGTCATTAGTTCTTTAGGAAAAAGTAGGTTTACTAGAACTTATTTGGCGGAAGACTTAGAAGTCGGGTTTGGGAAATGCGCGATCGAACAATTTGCCCCGCTGCCAGGAATCTATAGCGATCGAGAATTATGGGAGCAAACTAAAATTGAATTCGGTCAAGAAGCTGAAAGGCTGCTGCAACTAGAACGACACCCTCAGATTGCCAATTTAATCGATTATTTTGAAGCCGATAATTGCTTGTACTCAGTCTCGAATTTCGTTTCCGGGCTAACTTTACAGGATGAGTTAGAACAGCAAGGGAATTTTAGCGAATCGAAAATTCGCGAACTGTTGAACGACCTGTTGCCAGTGCTGCAATTTATTCACCAGCGCCAAGTAATTCACGGAGACATTCAGCCAGAAAAAATTATCCGCACTTCTACCCCATCGTCTGCCAGCGGTGGAAATAAAGGGAATCTGGTTTTAGTTGACTTTGCCATCGCCCAAACGCGATCGCGCTTTGGAAAACCCAGATATGCCCCTCTAGAACAAATGCGAGGTTTTGTCTATCCAGCTAGCGATCTCTACAGTTTGGGTGTCACCTGCATTCGCTTGTTGACTGGATGCTCGCCCCCACCTGATACTCCCGATGAGTTTTACCATCCGATCTCTGGTTGCTGGTTGTGGCAGGAATTACCCCAAGGAAAAAATCTGAGTTTGCAATTACAGCAAGTATTGAATAACCTGTTGCCAGAGTTGGTGAAAGATCGCTATCAATCGGCAGAAGAAGTGTTGGCAGCCCTCAATTTTAGCGATGGAGTCAGTCCTTCGGCTGTGGGTGGCAGCTTGGCGATTAGGAATGCAGAAAAAACCGAGGCGTTGGTGCAGCCTGTGGTGGTGTCAGGGATCGATCGATTACTTCAGCCAACTGCGATCGCCAACGCTCAAAAATTAGCAGTTCGGGATTTTGAAGTAGTGACGGTCAATACTAGGGGTAAAACCGTCAACACTCGATCGTGCCAAGGTCAGTATTTTACTGAAGAGTTAGGCGGGGGAGTAACGTTGGAGATGGCCTGCATTCCTAGCGGCAACTTCCAGATGGGTTCGCCTGGTAATGAGGAAGGGAGATTTGAGAGCGAACACCCGCAACACTCAGTGGCGATCTCGTCTTTCTTTATCGGCAAGTTTCTCGTTACCCAAAAACAATGGGAAGCGATCATGCAGACCAATCCGTCTCATTTCAAAGGCGCTCATCGGCCTGTAGAGCAGATTTCCTGGCACGAAGCTAGCGAATTTTGCCAGCGGCTGGCGCAAAAAACCGGAAAACCCTATCGCTTGCCGAGCGAAGCTGAGTGGGAATACGCCGCCCGTGCTGGCACGACTACGCCTTTCCACTTTGGCGAGACGATTACTGCCGAATTGGCCAACTACGATGCCACTCGGACTTACGCTTCTGGTTCTAAAGGACTTTATCGACGAGAAACCACCCCTGTAGGCACGTTTTCTCCTAACGCTTTTGGGTTATACGACGTACACGGCAACGTCTGGGAATGGTGCGCCGATCCCTGGCACGATAATTACCAAGGTGCGCCGACCGATGGCAAGGTTTGGGAACGAGACGGCCACCCTAAATATCGAGTGCTGCGGGGCGGTTCCTCTGGCAACCATCCGAGAAATTGTCGTTCTAGCGATCGCGGCCGGGGTTTGTCTGACTATTGGTATTTCGCGATCGGGTTTCGGGTCGCTTGTTCTTAAGATTGAGAGAAAAGAGGAGGATGTTCGCCCTGTAAACGCTCACCTGACATTTAAACTCCGTAAAGCTGCTTCAGGGTGTACCTAGCTCTAGTTTTGAGGATATTTAGGCTGTCAACTTCTGCCAAAAGGCGATCGAGCGTTGCTGTGTCATCAGCAGGTAGCCGTTCCTCAGCGTTTTGAGCGAGTAGCTCGCTCAGTTGGGTCTGTTCGACTGGGGACAGATGGCTGTTTGCCAATGCCTGTAGCTCCGCCAAACTTAAACCTGTCAACATCTCTTCATCAGATCCGGCCACATTAGCCAAGCGATGATAGGTTTCTAAGTCTAGCAAGACTCCAACTCTCTTTCCTTGCCGATCGGTCACGTATCGTACTGCTTCAGACATAGTTTTGTTTGCCCAGACGTAAGCTAATTTTAACTTTTTCTTTCTTGCGATCGCTTCTCTGGGCTTGTGGGACTATTGGTGTGAGATTTCTTTTCAGTTTTTGCCCTTTTTTCAGATTCTTGCGCTAAGTTGGTTAGCGGAGGAACTCCAAAAACTGTCGAAACCTATTGACCCAAGTGCTAGACTACATCCAAGCCCATTTAGATCGAGATCTTCGACTGGCCGATCTGGCAGCGATTGTCGGGATGAGCCAGTATTATTTCTGTCGGTTGTTTAAGCGATCGCTAGAAATTTCACCGCATCAATACGTTTTGCACGAACGGATCGAGCGATCGAAACGGTTACTGAAGCAGAAAGACTTGGCGATCGTCGATATCGCCTTGATGTGCGGTTTTAAAAATCAAAGTCACCTCACCACCCTGTTTCGTAAAAGTACCGGAACCACGCCAAAAAACTTTAGAATCTGCGCTTCAGGTTGAGATCTAGATCGACTAAAACTCTTCCCTCACAAGATCGGCAGTATTGGCATCCTAATATCTTGTAGTTGTTTTATCCTTCAGTATGACTGCGGTGGAATCTTACTCTTCGGCTCCAAAACAAACTCAACTACAGAAGGAAACCAAGTCTCTAGAGCGAGATGTCTTGCGGATGGGTGCTTTGGTAGAAAACTCGTTTCATCTGGCACATCAGGCTCTATTCGATCGCGATCTAGCAGCAGCTAGAGCCATTGCCTTACAAGATAAACAGATCGATCGGTTTTATCGCCAAATCGAACTCGATTGTGCCGCAATTATGACCCTCAAATCACCTGTTGCCCAAGATTTGCGGCTGGTAAGCGCTTTAATGCAGCTAGTGCGAGATCTAGAGCGAATTGGCGATTACTCTAAAGATTTAGCAGAAATTGCCCTCAAAAACTTTTCTTATCCACCACATCCTTGTATGCCCCAAATCGAGTTGATGTCTCATCACGCTCAAGCGATGCTGGCATCGAGTTTAGCGGCATTAGTCAATTTAAATGCCGAAGCTGGATTGCAAGTCAAGCAGCTAGATAATACTGTAGATACTGCTTATGAAGAGATTTATCTTACCTTAGCCCATCAACGAGATATTAAAGGTGTAGTAGAACCAATCTTGTTGTTAGCGTTAGTAATTCGTCATTTAGAAAGAATGGCAGATCATGCTACGAATATCGGTCAGAGAGTAGCATATATCGTCACCGGACGACGAGTTTGAGCGAGAAAAATTTATTTTTAGCGTTTATACTAGCCGGGAATAATCGCTTTAACTGAAGCGCTTGATGCTTGGTATACCTTAACCTGGCTATTACCTAACGATTACTGGTTCCTCAACTTATAACTATAAGATTGGCAAAGTTCTTGCTTTCCGTAGGTGAGAGTGAAATAGCGGTCTTGAGCTACTAAATCTCTATGGGTTTACAGCAGTTTGTCGAGCGCTAGGGACTCAACTCTTGTGGAGTAAAACCATCAAATTCATCTACAAGCTGTATGAGCTTCGGTTCAATATTAGGTGTGAGGTATAGAAATGTCAAAACTACTTTGGAGAGCGCTAGAAGCGTGTCCGATCGCATTGGGTGCATCGTTGATACTCACTAGCGGCAGTTGGGCGACAACTACCCAACCGACTTTGCCAACCAGGGCAAATGAAAAAACGCTAGCGATCGCTAATTCGATCGTTGCAGACAAAGCAGAGCCAAGTTTACTAGCTCAAACTGCTCCATCAGATCCGGCTCCCACAACTGCTCCAGTTGAAACTACTCCGGCTCCAGCGGCCCCAGCGAACACCGAGAACTTGGAGCAAATCGAGCGCTACACCAACGACGGCAACCCCAGCAGTAGCGATAACCCTATGGGGCAAATCACTAACGCCTCACAGTTTCGAGACGTACAACCGACCGACTGGGCGTATGAAGCCTTAGACCGGGTAGTGCAGAGATACGGTTGTTTGGTAGGTTATCCCGATGGCACTTATCGCGGTCAGCGTTCATTATCGCGTTATGAATTTGCTGCTGGGTTGAACGCTTGCTTGCGGCAAATCGAAGCCTTAATCGAAGCCCAAGGGGAGAAGTTCGTCACTAAAGAAGACTTTGAAGCCCTGCAACGGTTAGTAGAAGAGTTTCGTACCGAATTAAGTGCCTTAAACGGTCGGGTAGATAACCTCGAAGGTCGGGTTTCCTTCTTAGAAGCTCATCAATTCTCCACTACTACTAAGCTGGCTGGAGAAGTCATATTTTCTTACATTGACACGATCGACGATCGTAACTCTCCAGGGATATTCAGCGATCGGGTGCGGTTAAACTTCGATACTAGCTTTACGGGCAAAGACCGACTGCGAACTCGCCTGCAAGCCCGCAATACCCCTAATACCACAGTTTTCTATCGCGACCTGGAAGAAGGCGGCACCAACATGGCTCGGGCTGGATTTGATGGGGACAATGGCAACGATGTCGAACTGAGCCGCTTGCAATATTCTGCTCCTCTAGGTTCGCAAGGTAAAATCTTTATCGAAGCTACTGGCTTGGAGTGGAACGACACCCTAGAAAGCTTCAGCCCTTTATTTGAATCTTCTGGCGGTGGTGCTATCTCTCGGTTTGGGCGTTTTAACCCCATTTATCGCCAAGGCGATGGGGCTGGGGTGGCTCTGAACTATAAATTTACCGATGCTATCGGTGTGTCTGTAGCTTATGCGGCGGCTGATGCTAACGATCCTGCGGCTGGAGGGCTGTTCAACGGTTCTTATGCGGCTCTAGCTCAATTGAATATCAAACCCTCCGATGCTATTGGCTTGGGCTTGACCTACGTGCGCTCCTTCAACCCAGCAGGTAGTGTCGATCTCACGGGTTCGACTGGCAGCGGCTTTGCGCGGCGACCTTTTGGCAATGGAGTCGATACCGCCGCCGATCACTTCGGTCTACAAGCTAATTTCCGCATCACCCCTAAAGTTAACTTAGGAGGGTGGGTCGGTTTCACCAACGCTCGCGTTGAAGATGCGGAAGAGGCAGTCGATGGTGCTAATGCCGACCTGTTCAACTTTGCTGTCACCTTGGGCTTTCCTGACTTGGGCAAAAAAGGCAACCTGTTAGGCTTTGTCTTTGGCATCCCACCAAAAGTCACCAGCAGCGATTTTGATGGCAGAGTGTTTAACGGCGTTCTGACTACAGATCGCGAAGATAGCGATACCTCGTTCCATATTGAGGGCTTTTATCGCTATCGCCTCACCGACAATATCGAAATTACTCCAGGGATCATCGTCATTCTCAACCCGGAACACAACAGTAACAACGACGATATCTATCAAGGTGTCATTCGTACTACCTTTAAGTTCTAGCTCGGCGATCGCTCCCAGAACTAAAGCAGCTTAGCTTAGTTCGGATTCAGAATCATCCTCACACGAGGAGAGACGTTGCCTGTCAGCGTCTCTCCTTTTTTCGATCGCGATCCAAAATTGTGACTTTTAATACCAAATCTAAAAATGTTTGTGACAAATAATTAAATAGCAAAAGTAAGTATTAAAAGAGGTATCTATTGCATTCTTTTGGGTAAATGGTATAAGTAAATATAATCAACACTAGGTTAAGGTAAATTACCACTTTCGTAGAGAAAGATAATCTAGTGAGAATAACGCTGGAAAGCTTACTAAAGCTAAATCCAATTAGGTGTGAGGAAACGATAACTATGTCCAAATTGCTTTGGAACGCGCTGAAAGCGTGTCCGGCTTTGTTCGGTACATCATTAATGCTAGCTAGCAGTACCCTAGCTGCTCCAACTACTCAACTCTCAGTAACAGCGGGTCAAAGTCAAGAATCGATCGCTTTAGGGGATTCTTCCAACCGATCCGCAATTGTCCCAGCCGGGCCAGAGAATCGTCAACCAACGCTAGTCTCTCAAACGACTACAACCGATCCGGCTCCAGCGGCTCCAGCGAACACCGAGAACTTGGAGCAAATCGAGCGCTACACCAACGACGGCAATCCCAGCAGTAGCGATAACCCTATGGGGCAAATCACTAACGCCTCGCAGTTTCGAGACGTGCAACCGACCGACTGGGCATATGAAGCTTTAGACCGGGTAGTGCAGAGATACGGTTGTTTGGTAGGTTATCCCGATGGCACTTATCGCGGTCAGCGTTCATTATCGCGTTATGAATTTGCTGCTGGGTTGAACGCTTGCTTGCGGCAAATCGAAGCCTTAATCGAAGCCCAAGGGGAGAAGTTCGTCACTAAAGAAGACTTTGAAGCCCTGCAACGGTTAGTAGAAGAGTTTCGTACCGAATTAAGTGCCTTAAACGGTCGGGTAGATAACCTCGAAGGTCGGGTTTCCTTCTTAGAAGCTCATCAATTCTCCACTACTACTAAGCTGGCTGGAGAAGTTATATTTTCATATATTGACACGATCGACGATCGTAACTCTCCAGGGATATTCAGCGATCGGGTGCGGTTAAACTTGGACACCAGCTTCACGGGTCAAGACCGCTTGCGAACTCGCCTGCAAGCCCGCAATACCCCAACGAGTAATGTTTTCTATCGCGACCTAGACGAAGGCGGCACCAATATGGCTCGCGTCGGATATGACGGCGACAACCAGAACGATGTCGTCCTCGGCCGACTGCAATATCGCACTCCCTTGGGTTCTCAAGGTACCCTCTTCGTTGAAGCTACTGGGATGGAGTGGAACGACACCTTAGAGAGTTTTAGCCCTTTATTTGAACCTGGTTCTAGCGGGGCGCTTTCTCGGTTCGGTCGCTTCAGTCCCATTTATCGCCAAAGTCGCGATGGCGCTGGGGTAGGTCTGAACTACAAATTTACCGATGCTATTGGCGTATCTTTAGCTTATGCCACACCTGGCAACCAAGCAAACGATCCTGATGCAGTTTCTCCCGGAGTAGGGGGTTTGTTCAATGGCTCTTATGCGGCTCTGGCCCAATTGAATATCAAACCCTCAGATGCTATTGGCTTGGGCTTGACCTACGTGCGCTCCTTTAACCCAGCAGGTAGCGTCGATCTTACGGGTTCGACTGGTAGCGGTTTCGCTCAGCGACCTTTTGGCAATACAGTCGATACCTCAGCCGATCATTTCGGTTTAGAAGCTAATTTCCGCATCACCCCGCAAGTTAACTTGGGCGGTTGGGTCGGTTTCACCAACGCTCGCGTTGAAGATGCGGAAGAGGCAGTCGATGGCGCTAGTGCCGATCTGTTCAACTTTGCTGTCACCTTGGGCTTTCCTGACTTGGGTAAAAAAGGCAACCTGTTAGGCTTTGTCTTTGGCATCCCACCAAAAGTCACCAGCAGCGATTTTGATGGCAGAGTGTTTAACGGCGTTCTGACTACAGATCGCGAAGATAGCGATACCTCGTTCCACATTGAGGGCTTTTATCGCTATCGCCTCACTGACAATATCGAAATTACTCCAGGGATTATTGTCATTCTCAACCCCGAACACAACAGTAACAACGACGATATCTATCAAGGTGTCATTCGTACTACCTTTAAGTTCTAGGTATGACTGGGTAGTAAAAACCCAATAGCGCGTTAGTAGGGGCGTAATGCATTACGCCCCTACTGTATTTGGACCGATCGATTGTTAACTCTTGTCTTCTTGCCTGCTTCGGAACGGCGCTAATAATCCCTCAACCCAATTTCGGTCAGTTGGTAACAGTGCTGGTGGTGGCACTGGTTGGCGATAATCGATTCTGCTGGTATAGCGAGCGCGATCGTACACCCCATTAAAGATCTCCTGCAAATGGACGAGCGGCTCTCGATCGTTTGGTTTCAAAGGAATAGGGAAACTAGGGAGCGGTTGTTGCAGGGCAATACCAAAGAGATCGGCTCTGGGGCGCTGATGGCTGCGGCTAACTAAAATTCGATAACAGGTAGCAGCACTAACTCCCAAGATCGGCATCGGTTCACCTCGACGCAACAAATCAAGTTCCACCAAATGCGTGGCACTACTGAGTATGGCTCGGCGTTTTTTCTCATAAGCTAGGCGACCCTCTCCAGTTTGCTTGTTCTTGGGCGACAACAGTTCGATCGCCGCGATCGCTCTATCCGTTACCATCTCCCGCACTTCTAGGTAGCGTTCGGTAACTGCTATCGGCATGGGGATGCTGACTGGTTGGGGGCGAGGCTCAGTGGCAACTGACGGCTTCTCAGCCTGTATTTGCTCTGAGTTTTCAGGATGGGCTTGACTCGAAAACACCACTGCATCTGGAATGCCAATTAGCAAGCTCTCGTCGCTGTCATAGCTTTGATAAGTTCGAGTTTCAACTTCTACGTAATATTGGGAAGACAGTTGCGGTTCGATCGCATCAGCAATCGCCACAATAAATCTGCTATTAAATGAAGACCAGAAGGCAGGCTGCTCCAGATAGGGGTCCATGCCTGGAAACGGTGAGGGCATCTGGATCGGGCAAGTCGGCACGAGTATCTTTTTCACTCTAACATCTCTACTCGATCGTGCGTTCTATTTGAGTTATGATAAAAGACTGTGACTTTTAGAGAAGCCAATGAAAGCTTGGGAAATCATCCGCTCGATCGAGGCGGAACAACTAAAAACTAATCTGCCTGTTATCCATGTGGGTGACACCGTAAAAGTCGGGGTGAAAATCCAGGAAGGCAATAAAGAGAGGATACAGCCTTATGAAGGCGTGGTAATCGCCAAGCGGCGCGAGGGTATTAATGCTACGATTACCGTCCGTCGGATCTTTCAAGGCGTAGGCGTAGAAAGGGTGTTCCTAGTCCATTCGCCTAGAGTTGATAGCATTAAAATTATTCGTCGCGGTAAAGTGCGACGGGCAAAACTTTATTATCTCCGAGATCGCGTCGGCAAGGCTACCCGCGTCAAACAACGCTTCGATCGAGAAATCTAGAAGCGATCGGGCAATCTCGATGCGGCTATCTCAGCCAGTAATGAGTTAAACTAGATCTTGAGGAAGTCGGATTTATCCGGTGCCTTCAAGTTTGCGCTCTTAGTTCAGTTGGTAGAACGTCGGTCTCCAAAACCGGATGTCGAGGGTTCGAGTCCTTCAGGGCGCGTTAAACAAAAAGCTAGATAAACTAAGGGTTTCAGCGATAATTCCAGACATAGTTTTATCACTATGGCTTTGGAAGCGGGTATAGATGCCAAAGATATAGCTCCGCTGGTCGGTAACTCTGCCAAAACTATCTACGACCATTATGCTGCTCAGAAACGAGAAATTTCTATTCCTGAGTTGTAACTATGGAAGACAAAAAAATTGATTATATCGATCCTAAAATTTACGACGACCTAAATATTTTGATTGGGGGGAATAAATCCACTCATCCCCCAATCTGGGCGGATTTTATGGAAGAAGTTGGCATTGAGAGCCAAGAAGAATTACTAGCTGCAAGGGAACGAATTAGTGCCGGAAATCTAACGATAGATGATTACTTGTTGCATTTGTTGATGCAACCAGAAATAATTCTGGGAAAGAACTGTTTCGTTCCAGGAACTCTTGAGGAAAAAGGTGCAATTTTAAATTATATAGGCTGTCACGTTATCTACCTTCAGTTGTTACGTTGGTTACTTCTAGAGAGTAAACCACAGGATATCAATCTCTCTGAAGTCGAAAATGTTTATCTTGCCTCAGCAAGGCTTTCAAAAGCAGTTCTAGATCTAGCAAATGAACTTTATCCCCGTTTTAAGCAGTTACAAGTCAACCAATCTGCTTTAGAACTTTGGTTTATCTGGGAATGCCAGAGATGTGAAAAGGCAATTTTGGACAGTGGCTTAATTACTGGCAGTGGATGAGATGGTAGCCGGACTTTACGATGCCGATGCTAGGGGGCGGTTTGCTGAAAAAGCGGATAGCGCGTCCAGGTATGGGGAAACGAGGCGGCTTTCGCACCCTGGTCGCCACCAACAAAGGCTCGCGGTGGATTTTTGTGTATGGCTTTGCCAAAAACGAACGCAGCAACATTGACAAAGATGAAGAGGAAGCCTTGAAAAAGTTAGCTTCAGAACTTTTGTCTCTCACGTTAGAAGCGATAGAAAAAGCTAAAAGTGCTGGGGAATTGATTGAGGTAAATTACGATGCGTCAGACCAAATCACTGATTCTTGAAGCCGTTCGCGAAACCGCCAAGGGATTGTATGACGCTGGGGCGATCTCTAAGGTCACGATGCGGGAATTCGACCAGATTTGTTTGCCGCCAGTACCGCCACTAGAGCCGGAGGAGATCGAGCAAATTCGCGAGGAATCCAAGGTCAGTCAAGCCGTATTTGCCGCCGTGCTGAATACCAGCGTCTCAACGGTTCAGAAGTGGGAAATCGGTCAGAAAAAACCTACTGGGGCTGCCCTCAAGCTGCTGCACCTCGTTCGTAAACGCGGACTCGATAGCGTGGTTTGAGAGTTGTGACACTAGATAAGTTGAGGAGTGAGAGCTTTAAACATTCTCTTGAACTCTGAACTTCAGGGGAAAATTCCACCAAGTTTAGCTCGATTATTGGGGTAAGTTTGGGGTAATTGGGGCGAGCTAAAAGTAACCTAGAAAAAATTACCCCATGTCGAGATCGATTACAGTTGAGTCCAGCGGAAGACGCGATCGCCTCCCATCTCCACAGCTACTTTCACTCGCGGATCTTGCTTGGGCAAAGAGGCCAGGAACTCTCGTTCTTGACGAGAAAATACTTGCCCGTCTACCACCCACAACACTAGCCCTTTGGCTTTGGGCGGCAATTGTTCGAGATGGTAACTTAAGATCGGGGGCACGTAGTAAGTGTAGCCAACAGCAGCTTCGCGGCCGATGGTTTTCTTGCCTAAGTGGGGGGGACGCACGCCATGAACCCCAGTCAAATACATCGCTAAATCCCCTAAACCTCTGGCCAGCATCTTTAAGGTGACATACCCGGCAGCCCTTAACCGTCGTTCGTAGCGCCCTTCAAATCCACCTTCTAATGGGACATAGAGTGCCAAGGCACCCGATTTTTCTAAGTCACGGATAAAAGGTTTGCCAGTGGTAATCAGTGCCATAACTAAGCTTTAAGTTTTATGAATTGCTGCTAGAAATTCATTATAGTCAATTGTTAGCAGTCATTTGTATTTGACCTCCAAACTCCGAACTCTCCCCCTAATGCTGCCAAGCGAGTTACTGATCCACAGACATTCCGGAGAAACGATCGCCCCGAAAAGGTTAGCGCTTAGCGATCGCTATTTGGCTATGGCCTGCGATGCGATCGATTGTTTTCAAGAAAGTACGGGCCAGACGCAAGCAAATCTCGATCGGAGGTTGCTGGAACTCGAAGGCGATAGCCCTGACTATCGCCTCAAACGAGGACTGGCACACCTATTAAAAGGTGACTCTTTCAGTAAATTTGAAATTATCAGCCCGCTAGAACCTCAAGCATTGCGCCAGCGGGTCTACAGCTTGGCGGCTCTATCTGTTCCTAGCGCCCAAAGTTCCGAGAAAGTTTTGACAGCTTTGGCTGGGACTTTGAGCCAGGAATTGGGACGGGAGGTATTGCCCGTTCACATTCGGACTGGTTTGTATGCCGATTTGCAGGAAAATCGCATTCTCACCCAGTTCGATCCCCCTACGCCTCAAGCCTTGCTGCATCGTTATAACTTGTCTCAAGTTCAGGGCATATTTTATCGCGCCAGTCAGATCGCGCTCAATGCCCATCGCAACGTTCCTGGCGAGTACAAACTTCTATTTCGCTATCTGAAGTTTTTCGGACTGATGGCTTACATCGAGGGCGATGCCGATCGCGGATTTACGATTAGTATTGACGGTCCGGTCAGCTTATTTAAGCCTAGTACCCGCTATGGATTAGCGATCGCTAAATTCCTGCCAGCACTGTTGCACGTCACTAAATGGAGTCTAAGCGCCACCTTGCAACTGCGAGATTTTTACACCGGAACGATGAAAGCCGGACAGTTTAGCTTGAACTCCGAGTGCGGCTTGGTAACTCACTATCCACCCAGTAAAACTTACGACAGTATGCTCGAAGCCTCTTTTGCTAGCCGCTGGGAGGCATTGAAAACCGATTGGGCGCTAGAGCGAGAAGTCGATTTAATTCCAATTCCAGGTAGCGTCATGATTCCCGATTTTCGCCTCGTTCATCCCGACGGTCGTTCTTTCTTGCTAGAGATCGTCGGCTACTGGCGACCGGAATACTTGCAAAAGAAATTTTATCAAGTCCGGCAGTCGGGATGTGATAACTTGATTTTGGCGATTTCAGAGCGTTTGAACTTGGAAAAGGCAGGAGTCAACGTTAGCAATACCCCCGCTCTAGTCATCTGGTTTAAAGATAAGCTCTCACCCCAAGCGGTGCTGAAAGCTATAGAGGGTCGCTAGCTGCCGATCTTCAACCTTAAATAACAACAGTTAAATCCCGCTCGCTACTGCAACACCTCCAAGTTGGCTGCGATCGCAATGAAATTGCTGGGGTCATTATAGAGAGCGTATTATTCTATCATTCATTAGCTACTATCCACGAATTATTATTAACTTTATCGATCGTCATCAGCGTGTTTAGCAATCGTGGGAAAATGATATTTGCAATTGGGCGAGGTGGCGATCGTCTCCTGGCTTTCCCAGAGTTAAAATCTAGGAAAACCAGCCCAATATTTATTCTCTAACTAAAGCCATAAAAGATAATAAACCTGCGATCGCCTACTCGATGAGGTGTTTGAGCTTCTTCATGACCGTTTGCTGTTAAACTTAACCAATCGAGAGCTTGAAAACTAAGAAGAAATATCAGATAATGTCTGCATAAATTTAAATAAGATTAATGCTTTTGCTTGAATGGCAATTTCCTTAAAGTGGATAGAGACAGTTATATGTAATTTTAAAAGTTTATAGCGGATCTTTTAGAGTGCAAAAAAAATTAGGGGAATTATTGGCTGTTGGTATTTGCTCGTTTGTCACAAATAGCAAGTATCAATACTTGGATCTATCTTAATTTTTCTCATCCAAGTGAGAAATAATCTTGCCAACTTAGATCGATGTTTTCAGTGAGGAGCGTAGTGGTATGAGAATCGAGAATATAGGAGGTAAAAAAGGTGTTAAGTTATCGATAATTACTCAATTTTATCCTCCTGATTACGCGGCTACGGGACAGTTAATTGAAGAGCTAGCGAAAAAGTTGTCGGAATTAGGTTTAGATGTAAAAGTTTTTACTGGACAACCAGGCTATGCCTTTCAAAAACAATCTGCTCCAGCAGTGGAAATTTTAGAAAGGTTGAAGATCAAGCGATCGCGGGTTGCTAGAATGTGGCATCAGCGAATTCGCGGCAAAGCAGTGAGCGGTTTTTTGTTTTGCTTGCGTGCTGGAATCCATTTACTTAAAAAAAGAAACCGTGGCGATGTTTTATTGGTAACTACAGCCCCTCCTTTTTTACCAGTAATTGGATTATTAGCTAATCTCTTGTTTAAGCTGCCTTACGTTTGCCTTTTATACGATATTTATCCTGATATTGCCGTAGAGTTAAACGTAGTTTCGCCTCATCACTGGGTAGTAAAACTTTGGGATTTTATTAATAAATTGAATTGGAAAAGAGCTAAAAGTGTAATTGTTTTAAGCTCGACCATGAAAGAACGAATAATAGCTAAATGTCCAGAAATATCTAATAAAATTGATGTCATTCATAACTGGGCAGATCCTGACTTAATCGTTCCGATTGCTAAAGAAGATAATTGGTTCGCTCGACAATTTGACTCGATCGAACGGTTTACAGTTCTATATTCTGGCAACTTGGGGCGCTGTCACGATCTAGAAACCGTAATGGAAGCAGCTAAAATCTTGCAAAACGAGCCGATCGAGTTTGTATTTGTAGGTAATGGCGCTAAGTGCAAAATTTGCCAAGCTAAAGTGCAAGAGTGGGAATTACAAAATTGCCGATTCTTACCTTATCAAGATAAAGAGAATTTGCCTTATTCTTTAACAGCAGGCGACTTATCGCTAGTCAGTATTAGTGCTGGAATCGAAGGATTAGTAGCTCCTAGTAAGCTTTACGGAGCCTTAGCAGCCGGACGGCCGATCGCGGCTATTTGCGAACCCCATTCTTATCTGTGCGAACTGTTAGAGGATGCCAAGTGCGGTACTACCGTTGATAATGGCGATGCCCACAGTCTAGCTGAGTTTATTCGCCAACTAGCTCAAGATCCCGACTTGTGCGATCGAATGGGTAAAGCGGGTCGCAGTTACTTAATGTCGCACTTTACCTTAGAGATTATTGCGCGGGAATATGCTGGCATATTGATGCAGGCACTTGCCAAAAATATCGATCTAGAAGTTGCTGAAGTCATTAATAAGTCAAAAGCCAAGCTTCGGCCCTTCGACAAGTTCAGGGCATCGCAGGCTCAGCTACCAAGTCAAAAGTCAAAACTTTAAGCTACTTAATCCCCAATCTTGCAAAGCATATACCCCAACCGCAGAAGTAAGATTGTATTGTAAAGGGGTGATGGTAATGTAATTGGCTTGAATTGCTTGAACGTCGGTGGGGATTTCTGGTGGCAGATGCAGTTCTTCTGGCTGTTCCAAATCTTGCAAAGCTTCGCCAGCCAACCAATAATAAGTTTTTCCTCTCGGATCGACCCGTTTTTGAAAAATATCAAAATAACGGCGGATTCCTTGGCGAGTAATGGCAACCCCAGCAATTTCTGCTTGCGGGACTGGCGGGACGTTAGCGTTTAGTAATATCGGTTCGGGTAGGGGATTCGCGCCCAAGCGATCGAGCAATTTTTGGGCAAAATTAGCAGCGGGTTGAAACTCCTTGCAGGTAAAACTGGTCAAACTGATGGCGATGCTGGGAATGCCTTCAATTACCCCTTCCATGGCCGCTGAGACAGTACCGGAGTAGAGGATATCGGTACCTAAATTGGCTCCTTGATTGATGCCAGAAAGGACGAAATCGGGCGGGCGATCGAGCAAAGCACCTAAAGCTAGCTTGATACAATCGGAAGGCGTTCCCGAACAAGACCAAGCTTTGACCGCTGGATGAAAGATCGACTCCACTACCTCAGCGCGGATGGGATCGTGCAGCGTCAAACTATGACCCGTAGCCGAGCGCTCTCGATCGGGACAAACTACATAAACTTCATGGCCGATGGCCGCTAGCGTATTAGCTAAAGTCCGAACCCCCAAGGCGAAGATGCCATCATCGTTACCGATCAACAGTTTCATATCAGCAGTTTGTGTAATTACAATAGTAGTCTGGGACCGTCGTCAGTCATTGATATTACAGATGACCGATGACCGATGACAAATGACCGAGGATAAATAAGAAATGACCATTTTGCTTGAGGATCTAGAGGCAGAAGTCGCCAAACTGAAACAAGAAGCTAGCAGCGCGATCGCTGCGGTTGATACTCTTGCTAGTCTAGACGAACTCAAAGTTACCTACCTGGGCAAGAAAAGCCAGCTATCTCAGGTATCGAGGAGTATGGGGCAATTATCTGCTAGCGATCGCCCCCGGATTGGCGCTTTAATCAATGAAGCTAAAGTAGCGATCCAAGAGCAGTTCGAGCGCAAGCGTCAAGATTTGCAGCAAGCGCAAATTCAGACCCAGTTAGCCTCGGAAACTCTCGATGTTACCATGCCCGGAGTTTACCGACCGATCGGGCGAGTACATCCGATTAATAGTACGATCGACCGGGCGATCGATATTTTCGTCGGTTTGGGCTATACCGTCGCCACCGGCCCGGAAATGGAAACCGACTACTACAACTTCGAGGCCCTCAATACTCCCCCCGACCATCCAGCTAGGGATATGCAGGATACGTTTTACCTGCCAGATGGTAACTTGCTGCGCACCCATACTTCTTCGGTACAAATTCGCTACATGGAAGCCAACGAACCGCCGATTCGGATCGTGGCCCCAGGACGTTGCTATCGGCGCGATGAAGTCGATGCTACCCATGCTGCTGTCTTCCATCAGATCGAAATTTTGGCGATCGATGAAGGACTGACATTTACCGACCTCAAAGGGACGATCGAGATCTTTTTAGAGGAGATGTTTGGGGAAGAATTGCCCGTCCGTTTCCGCGCTAGCTATTTCCCCTTTACCGAGCCATCGGCTGAAGTAGATTTGCAGTGGCGGGGGCGTTGGTTAGAAGTTATGGGCTGCGGTATGGTAGATCCTAACGTCCTGAAAAAAGTGGGTTACGATCCAGAAGTTTATACGGGTTTTGCTGCTGGTTTTGGCGTAGAACGGATCGCTCAAGTGTTGCATCAAATCGACGATATTCGGCGGCTGTACGCTAGCGATTTGCGCTTTTTACGGCAGTTTTAAAAGAGTTGTCAGTTGTTAGTTGTCAGTTGTTGGATATCGACCATTGACTATTGAACGTTGACCACTGACGATTGACAAAAAACGATTAATGAAGTCGTATATTCTAAATGACAAGTTCTAAATTAGTCAAACGCATCCAAAAATTTAATCGCGATCGCGATCCAGAATTGCTGCGACTTAAGTTCCAGAAAATGCAGGTCGATCCTTTTGTATTCTTCCGGGGTAGCTGCCATTTGTTCTACGAAGATTTCCCCAATCATTCTGCACTCAATTCCGCTCCTAAAAGTTGGATTTGCGGAGATCTACATCTAGAAAATTTTGGCAGTTATAAAGGCGATAATCGATTAACTTATTTCGATCTCAACGACTTCGATGAAGCAATTTTAGCTCCTTGTACTTGGGAGATCGCTCGCTTAGTAACTAGTATTTTTCTGGCCTTTCCTAGCAATAATAACGATGTCGAGCTAGCGCGATCGCTCGGCGAGATATTTTTAACGGCTTACGCTAATAATTTAATTGCCGGGAAGGCTCGTTGGGTAGAACGGGAGATTGCTGAAGGGTTAGTGAAAAATCTATTGGATGAAGCCCGCAAGATCGATCGCGAAGAATTTTTAGAGAAACGAACCGTGCTCGATGGCAAACAGCGCCAAATTCTCATTAAAGAAAACAAAACTCGTCCGGTTTCAGAAGCAACCAAAGAAAAAATTAAGTTCTGTATAGAAAAATTTGCCAGCCAGCAACCAGAACCAGAATTTTTTCGAGTCATTGATATCGCTTGGCGGATCGCCGGAACGGGCAGCTTGGGTTTAGAGCGATATATGGTGCTAGTAGAAGGCAAAGGTTCGCCCGATCGCAATTATATTCTCGACCTCAAAGCAGCCACAGAGTCTTCTTTGGCAAAATATGTAGAGTGCAAACAACCCCGCTGGCAAAACCAAGCTGAAAGAGTTGTCACCATTCAAAAACGAATGCAAGCAATTTCCATGGCTTTACTCAACACTGTAGCGATCGACGGAAAATCTTACATTATTCGCGAATATCAGCCCACAGAGGATAAAATCGAATTGTCTGCCGAACGCGAGTTGAAAGATAAAGAATTGACGCAGTTAATGCAGACATTCGGACAAATTGTGGCTTCGGCTCAACTGCGCAGCAGCGGCCGTCAGGGTTCCGCTATTGCAGATGAATTAATTGACTTTGCCAAGCAAGATTGGTGGTGTAAAGAAGTCATGGCATACGCCCATGAGTACAGTCAAAAAGTGGCAACAGACTGGCAGGAATTTTGCCAAGAAGTGCAAATTATAGAGGTATAAACTGTAGGGTGCATTTTACTCTAAAGTGACCAAACTCAAGCACTGGAGGATTGCATGAAAAACACCACACCGATTCCATCTTATGACGGCGAACCAATTTACGTAGGCATTGATGTTCATAAACGCACTTACACGGTCGTGGCCCGAGTCGTCAAACAATGATGAAAAAGTGGAGTACAATTGCCAACCCCGCCCAGTTAGCTCAGCAATTGCGGAAGTATTTCCCAGGAGGAATCATTCACAGCGTTTATGAAGCCGGGTTTTCAGGGTTGGTGTTGCACCGGGAACTGGTAAAGCAAGGAATCGACGTTTTAGTTTGAGTGGCGCAGCCTCTGATGAGAGCGAATAAGAAAGCAGTAGCACCGTTACGAGGATGACTACGAATGACTGGTCGTTGAGGCATCATTGGAGTTGGTCTGCCAGCAGTCTTTTGAACATCCCCCCATCGAACTCAATTGCTCCCTTAGCCCACCACCAATTCCACAACTGGAGGAGCGCTGTTGCACCTCTACAGAGTTTTGTCTCTTCCACTTGACAAAATCCCATGATGGGGATTTAGGGGATCTGGATGTCAAATGGCATAACCGATAACTCGTGTATGCACCCCAAGTCTAAAGGGGTGAAGAGTGTCAGCCAAAAATTTCGTTGGCGTGAGCCTGTGCATTATCATGTATCGCTACTTATCACCATAAAAGAAGGCAATTTCTTTATCTTTCAGAGGCGCAAATCCGGCATCTACTAGCTTTCGATCGAGTTCCTCTTGGGGAATGTGTTTGGCTCCAATGCGGACGATGCGCGATCGCATGGTGTTAGATACGCCGCTGCGCTGTCTGTTAGCCTCTAGCGCCATTACCTGTTGATAAAGTTCTAGTTTGGCAGTCGGAATGGGCAAACCATCAAAATCTATGCCTTTAGCGATCGCGATATCAATAGCATCAGCACCAGCAGTCGATTGAGAATTTAAGTTAGTTTCAGCAGACATAGACCTACAAAATTTGGTGATGGGGAAATTATAAGCGGATCGCGGAAGATTGACAATTTGACTTCAAATCAGAAAACCAAAATACATCAAACCTTCTATAATTCCTTGGGCGTAATTACTATTAGCTAAATAGCGACTAGATGCGGGGTTAATATCGTGCCACAAGCGTAATTCCGGTCTGGCATTACCGACAATAATCCCTCGTTCTTCTCCGACGCTAAATAAAGAAATATCATTTCCAGAATCGCCACAAACTACTGTTTGCACTGGATCTATTTCCCAACATTGTTGTAAAAACTTAACGGCTAAGCCTTTATCGCCCAACTGGGGTAAAATATCGAGGTCTTGACCCCCACTATAAATCAACTTAACATCTAGCTCGCGCTCTTTTAGCAGCAATTCCAATCGCGGTAGCACTTCAACCGCTACTTCTTCGCTGAGATAATAGCTAACTTTAAACGGGCGTTGTTCGGTTTCTGGTTGCAGGACGAGATCGGCAAAATGGGCGGCAATAGATGTGACTAAATCTCGATCCCATTTTTGGGCTAATCGTTCCGTCCACTGCGGATCGGGAGTCTCATGGCCGTTGAGGTAAATTTCTGTACCCACTGAGGCAATCAGGGCATCAGGAGGTAGCAATTGCTTTTCTTGACTTAGTTGGTGATACAGGGTGGGAGAACGGCCCGTAGCGTAAACTATTTTGGTTGCTTGTTCTTGGCGGTGTCGATCGAGCCTGCTATTAAGTTCTTTTAAAGCAGCGTCATCACCTACTAGGGTGTTATCTAGATCGGTAACAAAAAGAAATTGTTGCATAGTAATGTTGACGGTTAATGATTTATGGTTCGTGTTTTTTGAAAATAAGCTCTAAATCTTCTGACGGGTGGGTTCTCACTATCTATATAATCCTCGAAACTAAGGAGTTTTAGATTCCAATTTGTAAAGCTGTCGATCTCGCTAGCAGTTAAGGTCCATGGCATCGAGCCTACATCATCTTCATCGTTTCTGGCTCTTGCGATCGCTAACAAATAACCTTGCGGGCGGGGTTGTTGACTTCTTACCTATTACTTAACCTTGCGATCGCTTTTCTCTTAACCTCAGCAAAATTTCGGCATGGAACTCGCGGGTGATGGGATACAAATAAGTTAAAACCATCCCGCCGATCAAAGCAACAGCGGGTAAAGGACCGAGGAAAATCCGAATTGCCAGCAAGACGGCTTCGTTTTGTTTTTCTAAAGTGGGTTGATATCCCAGCCGTCCCAAGCTTTGCAGTACCAAGGTGACAGCAATCCCCAAACAAATTTTTTGCAAAAAGACCATAAAACTATAGAAAATTCCTTCGCGGCGCTGTCCGGTTCTGAGTTCGTCGAGTTCGATAACATCCGGTAGCATCGACCAAGGAATCAGATAGGCAGTGGAAACCCCAAAACCAGCTAAGACGGCTAAGAAGTACATTAAACCAACATCCTGGGGACGTAAAAAAAACAGTCCGGCTTGGACGATTATCCACAGACTCATGCCCATAAAGTAAACAGCTTTTTTGCCGACTCTGTGGCTAATGGCACTCCAAACAAAGAGCATGATGAAAGCCGTTCCTTGAACTGCCAAGATGACTAAAGCTGTCTCTTTAGTGGTCAAGCGCATATATCTCTCGACAAAATAGGGAATAATTGCCCCTGTTAGCTGCAAACTCAACCAAGAACACAGATAAATTCCAGTGACGATTAAGAAAGGCCGATTGCTGAAAGCAATTTTTAACTGTTGCAGGAAAGGTATGGATACGGAAGTTTCAGCTTCTGGACGTTGGTAGGATACAGATGCAAGGCGCGATCGCGTTCCCCAATAGCACCAATAGACTGGCAATACCGACACCACTGTACAAATAATGGCGATCCAAAAATAAGCTTGACCTTTATCGTTGGGAAACCGAGCAAAAAACAGGAACGCCACGAGGGTTGAGAGAATGCTACCCGCGATCGAGAAAGCAAATCGAAAGCTGTTGAGGCTAGTGCGTTCGTTATAGTCTTGAGTTAGTTCGGGCGTGAGAGCAGTATACGGAACGTTAACTATGGTGTAGAAAGTATTAAACAGGATCGAAATAATGGTGTAGTACCAAAACAGTCCCCACTGATTGGTAGCCTCGTGACCGCTAAAGCGAGGAACGATCCACTGTAAAAAAAAGAAAAGCCCCAAGGGAACTGCCCCAAGCAGCATCCAGGGGTAACGCCGTCCCCAACGGCTGGTAGTGCGATCGCTCAGCACCCCTACCATCGGATCGTTGACTGCATCCCAAACTTTGCCGATTAACTGCGTCCAACCCGCTAACCCCGGCCTCAAACCAGCGACATCAGTGAGAAAAGGCGATAGTAAAAAAGTGCCTAAGTTGGCAGTGATGGCTGTTCCTAAATCCCCAGCACCGTAAGCAAGTTTGGTACTCAAGTTCAGCTTTTCTGGTTCGTCAGGAGCTATATCTTCCCAGTTGTTATGACTCATTATTTAAGGAGTTTAGAAGTTGTAGGGGCAAAGCATTTGGGCGATAACATATCGGTTAGACTTAAAAGTTTATTACCAAATGCTTTACCCTGAGAGGAGTTTAGAATGTCTAGTAATACATCTAAGTAGGTCAGATCTCAAGTGCTAGATCTGTTGGTGTGTCTAGTTTTTTCCGATCGCTAATCGGGGCGTGTTGAGTATCGTACAGCTTCTCAAGCCAGATAGTATACATTTAATCTTCCATGTCAGACCTTTACATCTCGTGGGCAGAGTACCACCACAAAATCGAACAGTTAGCTGCGAAAATTTATCAGTCGCATTGGGAATTCAACCAGATCGTTTGTCTGGCTAGAGGTGGGTTGAGAGTTGGCGATTTGCTGTCGCGAATTTACCGGCAGCCGCTGGCGATCTTAGCGGCCTCTTCTTACGGGGGAAAAGGAGAACGCACGCGGGGACACCTCAAATTTGCCCGCGATCTGACCATGACTGCCGAAAAACTGGGCAGTCGCGTGCTTATAGCTGACGATCTAGTCGATTCTGGTATTACTCTGCGAGAGGCAATTCCTTGGTTGCAGCAGCATTACGGTCATGACATCCAAGAAATTCGCACGGCGGTAATTTGGTACAAAGCTTGTTCGGCGATCGCCCCCGATTACTATGTAGATTACTTGCCCGATAACCCCTGGATTCATCAGCCTTTTGAACGTTACGATCGCCTGAATCTAGAAGAACTTAACAGCCAATTTGAGAGCGACACGGCTAATCCCCTTTTTCAAAAATAGCGCCGCCCTAGCGGGCACCCCTCTCCCAAGCTTGGGAGAGGGGACGGGGGTGAGGGCTGGATTCGGAGCTTTTAAAATCCGGATTTGATATGACTTCCGCGTAGCGGTACTAGAGCCAATTTTTGGCTCTACCTACTGCCTGCTGCCAAGTAGCAAAGTTGCTCACTGCGGTTTTGCTACCCGCACCAGGCTCGAACGAGCAATCCCGCTGACGGCTCTGCACCAAGGCCTCGTAATTATCCCAAAAACCCGCAGCCAGACCGGCCGCCATAGCAATTCCCCAGACGGTAGTATCGGCCATTGCCGGACGTTCGACGGGAATTCTCAATAGATCGGCCTGGAATTGCATCAAGAAATTATTTTGGGAAGCTCCACCATCAACCTTTAACTGCTCGCCCCCAGTGCCGCTGCACTCGCTGACAGCTTGGACTACTTCTTTCACTTGATAGGCAATCGACTCTAACACCGATCGCACCAAATGCGATCGCTCCACCCCAGCCGTCAGACCGAAAAAAGCCCCGCGAGCGTTCAAATCCCAGTGGGGTGCGCCCAGTCCGCTAAAAGCAGGGACGAAATAAACGCCCCCATTATCGGCCGCTTGCTGGGCGATCTCTTCGGTTTCTGCTGCGGTCGAAATCAACTTCAATCCGTCCCGCAACCATTGGATGCAAGCGCCTGTTGTAAACATACTACCTTCCAAGGCATAGCCGACTTCTAACGTGCTGCTAGGGTTGGTTTGCGTCCAGGCGATGGTGGAAATCAATTGAGGACAAGATAGCACCGCCCGCGAGCCAGTGTGGGCTACCAAAAACGAACCAGTTCCGTAGGTGCATTTCATCAACCCCGGACGATCGCAACCATGACCGAATAGAGATGCTTGCTGATCTCCCAGAATCGCAGTAATGGGAATTTCTGCTCCCAGCAAACTCGCCTGCGTCACCCCGAACTTTCCGAAACTCGGTTGGATCTGCGGAAGCAAGTGACGGGGAATTTCAAACAAATCTAGTAAGTAAGCATCCCACTGGCAATCGGTGAGGTGAGACAGCATGGTGCGGCTGGCGTTGCTGTGGTCGGTAGCGTGAACTTCTCCCCCTGTTAGTTTCCACAAAATCCAACTGTCGATCGTGCCAGCTAATACCTGTTTTAGATCGATTCCTGGCAGGTGTTCTAGTAACCAAGCGAGTTTGGTAGCTGAGAAGTAGGGATCGATCGGCAGTCCGGTACGCTGGTAAATCTCTGCGCTATAACCTTGCTGTTGCAATTGAGCGCAACGATCGGCAGTGCGTCGGTCTTGCCACACGATGGCGCGGTGCAAGGGTTTTCCGGTATTTCGATCCCACAGCAGGCAGGTTTCTCGCTGCACGGTCAAACCGATGGCGACAATTTCCTTCGGCTCGATCTGGGCAGTAGCGATCGCGGTTTGCATCGCCCAGACAGTAGCTTGCCAAATTTCTTCAGCATCGTGTTCCCACCAGCCCGGTTGAGGATAATACTGCGTCAGTTCTCGGTAAGCTCGACCGACTGTTCGACCGGAGCGATCGAACAGAAAGGCACGATTGCCTGTAGTTCCTAAGTCTAGTGCCAGAATGTAGCCCACTTTGAATGATGAATGATGAAAGGAGGCAGAAGTTTAGAAGTTTAGAAGTTTAGAAGTTTAGGAGTTCAGGAGTTCAGAAGTTAATTTTCCCCTCTGCCCCCCTCTCCTCCCTCTCGTTGTTGCTGAGTGAGGCGAAACTCAGGCATAATCGAGAACTTCGGGATTCGGACCGATCCCCAGAGTTGGCATCAGATCGCTCAAGGGTTGATTTCGGAGGTTAGCGAGTTGGATGAGGGCTTGAATCCGAATAACATTGAGTTTTTCGAGGCGATCGCTCAGGTAAATCAGGTCTTCGCGTTCTTCAGGGCTGAGGGTTTCAGCATGACGTTTGGCGATGAGGTGATGATATTGCTCCCAAGTTTCTGCTGAGAAGCCGATATTGATTTGTTGCAGCAGGTCAGCTTCAGTTGCTTTTTTGAGGGTGGAGTGGCTCAGAAGGCGTTCTTCAAGAGTATTGACGATGTAGCGATCGAGATCGATTCCGGCTTTGGCAGCTTCAAGTCGCAGTTTTTGTTCCAGTTCTGGAGATAAGTTAAGGGCGATCGCTGTCATTGTTTTTGGGGTGACAATGCTTATTCAATATTTTAGCAATAGACATCTCCAACAATTCTTGTAGGTATGGGTTCTAGATCTGTGGCGGTGACAACAATTAAAACTGACTAAAGACGGTAATTTAATAGCGATCGCTAAAGTTAAATATCTGGAGATGACAATGACCAATACCTTGCTATCCGACCGCCAGCGGTTATTTGATGTGGAAAAGTTGGTGCAATTTTCTGAGTCAAAGGCGATCGTTACCGAAATAGCCATCACCGAACATTCCAGTATTGCCGTGTGGGGAGTACGGCCGGGACAGCAAGTGCCAGCCCACACTCATCCTGACGGGCAAGATACCTGGATCGTGGTACGGGGAGAATTAACTTATTATCTGGGCAACGGAGAAAAGAAAATTATTTCTGCCGGACAGATCGATGTTGCCGAACCATCGGAGGTTCACGGGGCCGTCAATCATGGCTCGGAAGATGCGGTGTTTATCTCTATTTATTCTGCTCCCAGTCTCAAAGTTGTATCGGCATCACCTTGAAGCCGCTTAATCGCGATCGGCGATCGTGGCTTCTCCCACATAAGCTTTATCTCCTTTGAACTTTTGGTTAAGCGCAAATTTACTCTTTAATTGGTAACAGGATGGTAAAAGTTGCACCCCGGCCTTCTCCAGCGCTAAAAGCAGAAATCTGGCCCTGGTGCAGTTCTACCAAAGAGCGGGCGATCGCCAAGCCCAAGCCTAAACCCTGATGCTTCTTTATCCCATTCTCTTGAGAGTAGCGATCGAATATTCGAGGTAAAAATTCTGGCTTAATACCTTGTCCGGTATCGCTAACAGATATCCGAGCCACAGATCTGTTCGCAGATATAACCGCTCTCTCTTCGCCCTCTCTCCCTCTCTCCCCCTCTCCCTCGACTCGCTCTAGCCGCACTTCTACCCGTCCTCCTTCAGGGGTAAACTTGATCGCGTTGGTTAAGAGATTGCCCAAAATCTGCTGCAAGCGAGTGGCATCGCCCCAAATCGACATTTGAGCTTCATCACCCACAGACTCTAGGGAAATACTCTTGGCCTGGGCAGACGGCAGGGCAGTTTCAACAGCTACCTTAATTAGTGCTGCTAGATTCAATTGCCTGCTTTGTAACTCCAGCTTGCCCCGAATCAGCCGCGAGATATCCAACAAGTCTTCGATCAATTTGGCTTGATCTTTGACGTTGCGTTCGATCGTTTCTAAGGCTTGAGCCGTCTTCGCTTCATCTAGGCGGCGAGTTCGCAGGATCTTCGCCCAACCCATAATCGCATTTAGGGGCGTACGTAACTCGTGAGATACTACAGCCACAAATTCGTCTTTAGCTCGATTGGCAGCTTCGGCTTCGGAGCGGGCCAGGCGTTCTCGTTCGAGCAAGCGCGATCGCTCTTTTTCAAACTGCTTGCGATCGTCTATATCCGTACTCGTGCCCAACCACTTGACGATTTGCCCGCGCTCGTCTTTTAAAGGCAGAGCGCGACTTAGCACCCATCGATAGTCTCCGGTCTTGGTGCGGTAGCGGATTTCAGCTTCAAAAGGTTGTCCGCTAACAACGGCTTTCATCCAAGCATCCAGACAGGATTCTACGTCATCGGGATGCAAGATCGACAACCACTTAAAATCTCGCGCTTGTTCGAGCCTCAATCCAGTAAAGTCGCACAACTGCTCGTTCCAGTAATTGCACTTGCCATCGGGTAAGGTTGTCCATACCATTTGCGGCATATTTTCGGCCAGCAGGCGGAAACTTTCCTCGCTTTGACGCAAGCTTTCTTCGGCTTGTTTGCGTTCCGTGATATCCCACGTACTGCCGACTATTCTGCTCAAGCGTCCTTCGGCATCGCGCGTGGCTAAGCCCCGATCTTGCACCCAGAGATAGTGACCCTGTTTGTGACGGACTCGGTATTCAGTCAAGTAGCGATCGCCTTCTAAGCTGTATTTATTTTGCAGTGTCGAGTCAAAATTCTCCATAATCTGCGCCAGATCGTCGGGATGGATCAGTTGTCGCCACCAAGCACCTGTAGGTTCTGCTTCGGCTAGAGAATAGCCTACAACTTTAGATAATCCTTCGGTTCTGATGACGGTATCGCTTTCTACATCCCAGTCGTAAATCAGGCAGTTAACCGCTCTGGCGGCCTGTCGAAATCGATCGTTACTCAGACGCAAGGCTTTTTCCATCTCCTGGCGCTGGCCGAGTTCGATTTGTAATTTCTCTAACAGCGATGTTTGCTGGATGGCAATTCCTACCTGAGTGGCTAACTGCCGCAGGAGGTCGATTTCTTCTGGCTGCCATTCTCTTGGGGCCGAGCAATGATGGGCGATCAGCAATCCCCATAGCAACTCATTTTGCAAAATTGGCACTACCAAATTAGCTCGAACTTGCAACTTAGCTAGCAGTTCGAGGTGACATGGATCGATACCAGCGGTGTAAATATCAGTTTTAGTTGTAGCTAGCCCCCGCCTGTAGGTTTCGACATAGCTTTTGCTCAAGCAAGGATCGGTGAGAGTGGTTGACAAAATTCGCGTCCATCCAGAGCCTACCGACTCTCTAACAACTGTACCGCTATTTAAATCTGACTCTAATTGAAAAACTATGACTCGATCTGTTTGCAACCAGTGTCGCACCCCCTCGACGACCGTGCCTAAAATTTCTGGGAGATTGAGCGATTGCCAAATCTGCTGGGAAATCTCAGCTAAAAGTTGCGATCGCTCGGCTTCTCGTCGCAGTCGTTCTTGGGCTTGCTGGCGTTCGGTAACGTCCAGGGCCGTTCCCAAAACCTGACGGACCGAACCATCGGGATTTCGGCTAAATACTACCGAGCGATCGAAGAACCAGCGCCATTCGCCATCAGAGCGGCGCAGGCGGTACTCGGTTTCGAGGAATTCACCATCTTTAGCCACCTCAAACCGTTGCAGCAGGACCGGAATTCGCGCCAGATCTTCTGGGTGCATGATGTTAAGGAATAGCTCCTTCCCCATGACTTGAATGGCAGCGGGGGTGTAACCTAGCAATTGAGTGATGCGATCGTTGGTATAGACGTTTCGCTGCTCTACCAAGTCGTAGAGATACAAAAACCCCGGCGTGGCATCGGCTAGAGATTGCAGAAATAATTGGCTCGATCGCAAACTCTCCTGAGCGCGTTGGAGTTGTTGCCGCAATTGGACGTTAGCGATCGCTGTCGAGACGGTAAGAGACAAGCTTTCAAATGTGGTCTGGTCTTTAACTAAATAGTCTTGAGCGCCATTTTTAATCGCTCGAACTGCGACTTTTTCGTCCCCTTGTCCGGTCAGCATTATTACTGCTGGCTGGGAATTTCCCATACCATTTTTGAGTGCCGCCAGGAATTCTAGTCCATCCATGTCGGGTAAGGCATAATCTAGCAAAATGCAGTCAGGATCTAGTTTTTGGCACAGTGCCAAACCTCTAGCTCCCATACCTTCTTCCCAGATGGTGTAATGGCGTTCCCGGTCTTGCAGCAAGTAGTGACGATAAATTTCCCGATCTTCGGGGCTGTCATCGACGATTAACACTGTTTGCCGATCGGTCATCAACTTTTTCCCCACCATCGGATAACGCTACAACATTCAGTCTTTGGGCAACCAGGTTTTTAATTTTGCTTGCTAACTTAATTAGGTCGATGGTTCTTAGTATATAACCAGCGGCATCTGCGCCGTAACATATCTCAACGTTGCGGAGACGATCTCGAAGCGGCCTGGATTTGGCGGTAGGGCGATCGAGGAAGTTCTTCTGCGGCTCTTAAACGCAAACCGCTCTGCCAGGTCTGGCAGAATTTATAAAATTTAGTTGTTGCTAAATGTTTGAGCAATATTGCTCATAGTACGGAATAGCTTATACGGACGATCTGGGAAATTTTGAAACTCAAATCTTTGGTAAAACCTCACTGCTTCATCATCGATCGCATCAACTACTACAGCAAAACAACCAGTCGTTTTACTAACTGCAAGACTTTTGGATAAAGCATCCATTATCAACAGTTTCCCCCAACCATATCCCCTGTAATCGCAATCCACCGCTAATCTGCCAATTAAAATTACGCCAACTATTGGGTATTTTGGTAATTTTTTGGCAATTTTTTGAGGTAAATATTCGAGATTTATTCCGCTCATCGATAGAGTATAGTAGCCAATTATTCTTTGACGTTCGCGATCGAAGATAATGTAAGGAATTGCAATATTTCTCTGTCGATCTTGACTGGCTATAGAATGCAAGTAGCGATCGAGTTGTTCGTTGCCACAGCGAAAACCCGCTCGCTCGTGATGTTTTTCGAGTAGTTCTATAGAAAAATTAACTGCTTCTGGATGCAACACTAATCCGATCTAACTTATACCAGAGACTTACCGATCGTTTGCCGATACCATTCGGCATCAGCATAAGCTCGATCGCTTGAAGAAGGAGGATTCAATAAAGCTTCTGCAAAGGCTTGGCGATCGCGAGCGGTTAATTCTAGCAATTCGCCATCTTTAATGATTTGTGTAGCGGCTTCAGTTAAAACTGCCACCATGAATTCAGTCAAATTCTGTCCGCGCAAACTAGCAGCCCTTTCCATCAGTTGTTTTTGTTCTGCTGTGACGCGAGCTTCTAATCGGGCATTTTTTCTAACTCGATCGGCTGTTTTTGACTCCGTGCTTATTTTCATAGCTGCAAAATTATTGGCTTTACGTATACTGTCTTATTTAGGTATACCATCATATTATAGTACGCCAGATAGCCGTACTTTTTATAAAAATATAGGTTTTCAGTGTTAAGGCAGCATACTCCGACTTTTGGCTACCTCCATATCAAACCTTGGGGTAATGCTAGGCTTTTTCGACTGGTGCAAGGTTATTTACAGTGCCTAACTTTTGAAAGCCTTCCTTTCAAAACTACCAAAGTTTGAATGGATGCCGGATAGAAGGTGCAATTTAGATAGAAAGCACGGGTAAAAATTATGCCAGATAAAGTTGATGACCCTAGAATTCCAGAAATCGATCCTACCGAAGTTGAAGATAAGCGATTGCTTCTAGCGGACGAACACCGTTCGTTTTTAGAAAAAGTGATGGTAAAAGGCAACCTTGCCGATCTCTACGATGCTAGAGATATTACCGAAGTCGTTTTTCGGACCATGCGCGACATGATGAGCAATGAAGCAGTCGATCGCGTGAGTGAGGAATTGCATTCACCCCTGATGGCAGAAAACGAGGATAAAACTCTTTATACAGCTACGCCGCTGGCAACTGAAGTCGAAGATCTGTGGAAAGACACCAATCCGATCGTGCATTTCCTCAGCCGCATTCGTCCCACCCTTGAAATTAAAGACACGACTTTTTTGTTCCGCGTCCAACAGGAAGCAGGCTTACCGCCTCAGTCTCAACCAGAGGAAATAGTCAAAGCTGTGTTCTCGGCCACCAAAGATGAACTATCGTCGGAGCGAATTCAAGAAATTGCCGAATTTCTGCCCGGTACTGTTCGCCAAATTTGGGAACAGGCCTAGTTGTTTACCTCTTAAAAAAATCATCCTTCTCTCATCTATCTTCAAACAACAGCGAGAGAAGGAGTCATGATTCTGAGGTGACAACCATGTTTGCAGAGATAGCAATTAAGCAGTGGGTGAGATTGAATGCTTATAGTTCTCTGCTGGTTTCTATTACACCTTAGTCGATGCCTGAGATGACTTTATCTGGCAAAAGGCAGAGAAGGTGGCTGGCTCTATTCACTACTAAAGATAGAGGACAAGATCGACTTTGTGTTGTGGCTAAAATCTAAACTCTGTTGATTCCAAACTTGCCGATGGGGTGAATGTGGTATCTAAGGGAAAGGTGAGAGTTTGTCGATCGCTGGTAGAAGTTATTGGTTCCAGGGCTTGGGCTGTCTGAACTTGCTCCTGTAGTTGCTCGGTAGAAGAAACTAATTTGCCGAGTCCATTAACTAGATTTTTGAGGTTGTCTCGGAAAGCCGGATCGCCCGTAAGATCGTCGAGATCGGCAGTAATTTTTTGGGTATTTTCAAATGTAGCTCGCGCTGAATCTAGAGTTTGTTGTAGCGTCACTAAATTCTTCGGATCGTTGAGATTAGCAGAAAGATCTTTTAAGTTATTAGAAATTTGAGCGGCATTGGCAGTCACAGCTTCTAAGTTACGCACGATTTCTCCAGGGTTTACCTCGCTCAACGCGGCATCGACTTTAGCCAGCATCGGTTTTAACGTACTCAATGTTTCGCCTAACTGCTTGCTCGCTTCACTGAAATTACTCAAAGTAGCAGTTAATGTAGCTTTGTTGTCTCCTACTAAGCTGTTGAGATTGGTAGCCAGCAGATTGAACTTATCGGCTGTTTGACCGAACTTGTTAATAGTAGCGACAATTTCGTCGGTTCTCCCGCCAAAGCGATCGATAGTTTGATTGAGTCGATCGGCTGTGGTGCCAAACTTATTAAAAGTTTGATTAATCTGCGTTGTCGTGCCGCCAAAATCACCAATAGTTTCATTAATTCGATCGGCTGTATCGCCAAATTTATCGGCGGTATTAGCGATTTGATTGGCCATTAACCCCACTTCTTCTGACGTGCGACTGGCTGAATCAGAAAGGGAAACTGCCGTATTTGAGAAGGTTCTCAGTTCTTGTCTGAGAGATCTACCCAACAAAGTAAATTCGCGGCTGAGATTACCAATTTCTTTGGCGGCTTCGGCACTATTTCTAGTCGCAGCATTCAAATTAGCCTTAAATTCCGGACTGCTATAAGCTTCAGAAAGCCTGGTAGTTGCAGTTAAGAGGTCGTATAAGTTGACCCCCTTTTGACCGACAGTAACGTCGTTGTTACAAATAATTAAATTAGCCGATTCGCAGTTAGCATCAAGCGGTTTAGTTGCCAGATCTGTCGGTAAGACTATCTCTATATTCTCTCCCCTCTCGTTCCTAATTTTTGGCGGTCTGATATCGATCGAAGTCTCGCCGATCAAACCGGATTGGTTGGCTTCAATCGTCGGGTTGCGAGGAATTGCCAGATCGGCTTTAATAATTTCGATCGTGACGGCTACCCCGTTGGAACCAGCGGTAATATCGGTAATTCTCCCCACCTGAACTCCGCGATAGCGAACTGGTGCCCCAGATTGCATCCCCACCGTATCGGGAAAGTTAGCGACAAATTTGTAGCTGCGACTTCCAGGCATAAACCCCCGCAGCCATAAGGCAATGCCGCCAAATACAGCTATTCCCAGCAGGATTAACAAGCCGACAGAGCCTTCTCTCACAGTTCGCGATCGCATATTTTTCTCCTAAGAATTTAGAAGTTTAGGAGTTTAGGAGTTTAGAAGTTAGTATTTTACTCTTGTCCCCTTGTCTCCCGATCTCTTAATTTTTGACTTTTGACTTTTGACTTGTCTACTATACCTTACTGGCTCTAAGTAACCATCTGGATCGGCCCGGTGAGAGAAGCACTGAAAAACTGGCGCACCAAAGCATTATCTGTCGAATCGATGTCGCCGATCTGTCCTTCCCATTGCACTTTACCTTGATAGAGAAAAATCACTCGATCGGCCGTGCGGCGAATGGTACTGTCTTGATGAGTCACCATGACGTAAGTGCCACAGCCGCCATCAATTTGCTGCAAATGGCGGACTAAATCTTCAATTACGGTTGAGGCGATCGGATCGAGTCCAGCAGTAGGCTCGTCGTAGAGCAAGACTTCGGGGGTATCTCTGGGATTATCGGGATTGGACATGATCGCCCTGGCAAAACTTACTCGTTTGCGCATCCCCCCAGATAACTCGGCCGGATAGCGATCGCTTACTCCTGGCAAACCTACCATTTCTAGCCTTTGTTCCACCAGTTGGCGAATTTTGCGGCGCGACATTTTGGAACGTTCGAGCAGCATAAAACCGACGTTTTCCTCGACGGTTAAGGAGTCGAATAAAGCTGCCTGCTGAAAAACCATCCCGATGAAAATCGGGTCTTCGGCATCCTCGATTAAACCTTGACGTTGCTGTCCTTGGATGTAAATCTCTCCAGCATCTGGGGCTAGCAAGCCAGCTATTATCCGCAGAATCGTTGATTTACCAGTTCCAGACGGACCGATGATTGCCAGGGCTTCCCCAGGATAAATATTGAGATCGACACCATCCAAGATGACATTGCTGCCAAAGGATTTAGATACTCCCTTGAGTTCGATTAAAGGCTCAGACATAGGCTACTGAAGAGTCTACCTTGCTAGTTTAGACGATCGCACGATCGGCGATCGCTGCTGTCGAACTTTGCAGTCCTAATTTTCCAAAAATACTCTTTAAGTGTTTGCGTGCCATGGCAAATCGATTTTTATTTGGTTCCAGGGTTAAGCTAATTACCAATTGCTTGCCATCTTGTTCGATTCGCAGCGGCAAACGAGTTGGAGTTTCTACAGAAATTTGATGTTTGACCCAAGCCGAAAGATAATCTGGTAGGTAGCGAAGATTAGCTGAGTCAGGAAAATAGGTTTGCAAGTATTGAATGGCAACAGATGTAATTAACTCGATCTGCCCCGATATATTCAGAATAATTAACCCCAAGCGATCGAGGTCTTGATGCAGTTGAGTCAGATTTTGCTCTACTCGTCCGAAGCGTCGAGCGTTCTCATAAGCTTGAAACAGATGGGGGCGGAACAGGTTGAGAATCAGGCGATCGCGTTCGGTAAAGTTGCGTTGGCTGCGAGTCAGCGTCATGCTACCGATAACCACATCCTTCTCGACAAGCTCGTTCCAATTCTCAGGACTGGTAGGCGGTAAAAAGATACACATCACGTCTTCCAAGCCCATCACTTGGAAGAATTGCTGATAAATTCCCTCTAACCGATGCAATGCTTGCTGACTGATGAAATCTGAGATTTTATAAGCTCCATATAAAGTCAAGGGCATATGTTGGGTAATCGGGTGTTCTTCCCAATACCGATGAGGTATCACCTCAAGTTCGGGAGTCAAGCCAGCACGACCGGGAAGCCAGGTATGAAAAATTTGACGCGACTGAAGCTGATTGCGGTGGAATATGGGAGGTTCGCTCTCGATGAGTCGATCGATAATCGTCAGTGCCTTCACTTCTAAGAAACTTAACTTGGACTTGTCTCAGGGACGAGATCGAAACCCATCTGTTTAGCTCGTTGCTTGAGATTTTTCAGCACCCGTTGTTGATATTGTTGCTCGTAAGCATCGACTCCCAGATCGACATAATCTTCCCCCGTCCTCCATAAGCGATAAAAAATGCGTGCCAACTTGTGAGCAGTTGCGGTAATGGCTTTGGGCGCACCCGCTCGATGACGGAGGCGGCGATAGAAAGCACCCAAAGCCGTCCGGCTGTGAGTCAAAGATTGGGCAGCAATCCGAAAGGCATTGGCGGCTCGATTGACTACTGGGCGAGTTTTGGCACTGAGAACTTTGCCGCCACTAATTCGACTGCCTGGGCAAATTCCCAGCCAAGAAGTGAAGTGCTTAACTGTGGGAAACCGAGTTGGATCGAGACCGACTTCCGAAAGAATAGTCTGAACGGTCAGTGCTTCCAAGCCATCGATTTGAGTAAAGTCTACTCCACTAATGCGATAGAGATGAGAGCGCAAATCGAATTTCGGAGCATGACGACTAGGCTTTTTGCCTTTCGGTCGCGGTGGCAGGGGTTGGTGATTTTGACTTTCAAACTCTGACAAACACTGCTCTATTTGTCGGTCGCATTGCTCAATTTGCTGCTGATAGACATCATAGAGATGCAACTCCTGCATCAGGACAAACAAATGCTCGGCGCGGTAATCTCCCTCCAGTGCCGCAGCTATTTCCTGAGTACTCCGTTTGGCACGAGGATCTTTCAAGGCCGCCAGACGCTCTCTGTCACGTTCCCCGGAGACAATAGCTCGAATAATCGCCATCCCCGTGACTCCGGTAAGATCGCTCACCACTCGATGGAGTTGCAGGTTCATTTCGGTTAAGGCTTTTTGCCTTCGCTGAATATGAACGCTCGCACTTTGGGTCAAGCGTTCCCGTTGTCGGATATAGCTCCGCAAGACACAAACCTGGTCTTCAGGACGAAAGGAACCTGACAATAATCCATAGCTATGCAGCTTTTGCAGCCATTGGCAATCAAGGACATCACTCTTGCGGCCTGGTACGGTTTTGACTAAGTGAGCGTTGACCAACCGTACTTCCAGACCACGGGTTTCCAGAATTTGAAATAAAGGAATCCAATGAAGCAGATAAAGCGCCTCAAGTGTAAGCTGAGTAAGGATTGAAGAGATTAGAGAGACCCCGAAATTGAGCGCCACTGAGTCAGAAAGAGCCGACGACCTGCCCATCATTATCCATTGGCTCCAACAAATGGAGAGCGAAAAATTAATTGACCAAGAGCTACCACCGCCACATAGCAATCTTGCTGTTAACCTATATGATTAGCCAATCTGACCATCGACTCTGTGCTGTCGAACCGTGGGTAGCAAGTCATCATCGCACCTTTTCGGTTTATCATCAGCCGCCAGAGCAGAGCGATAGGGAATCTTTACTAAATTTTGGCTATAGCCAAGACCGCCGCCCTGACTTGGTGCAATATCGTCAAATGCTGGCGACTTTAGACCCCTTAGTTTTACCTTTAGGAGGAGCGACTTTAGCGGGTTTTGGCACGGACGAATCCCATTACCTTCCTACCTGGAGACATTTGGGAGCAATTATCGGTCATAAAAACTTTTTGTTCCTGGCTGATTGTCAAGCTTCCAGTTTGGCCAATCGGGCGATGATTGACCGCGAAGGAGGGATTTACTGCTTTCCTCTAGCGATGAATCAACCTCGCCCGAAAATCTTATCCGATTGGATAGTTAGTCCACCAACCACAGCTAGAGAAATCATCTCTGATGATGCCGAGGCCACCGACGAGCCGATTGGTTGCGGATTTGAAGTGCCTTTGGGCAGTCTGTGGTTTGACATCGAACAACAGCAGTGGCATCGCTGCTCCGAAAGATGGTTGGCGGTTTGTTCTTATGCTCTGCGAAACCGTCAACTTCAAGGACTTTTCGACCGCCTGCACAAAGCCGAACTGGCCTTAAAAAAACTCGCTGACCGTCCTGGCAAAGAGGCTGCGCTCTTCGAGGCTTGATGTTTTTGTTGACCATTGCCCTGCAAGTTTTTACTCTGATGGAGTTTGTCGTTCGCCGTCAGTTGGCGACAGCCAACAAGTCGATTGCTGGCCTCTATGATGGCAATCCTCAACGTACTACCCAGCGACCAACCACCGAACGATTGTTAGCAGCTTTTCGTGGGATTACTCTCTATGTTCACCGCGATGGCTCCACCGAAATTACTGCTCTCAATCCCCTCCAGCAACTAATTTTAACTCTCATGAAAGTTTCTCCCTCTATCTACCTTCTGCCTTCTTGCGTTCCTGACTAGGCTGACTAAGGTGGCTCTAATGCTTATGTTAACTGGCTTTGGTTTAATTTATTTCCCTAGACACTTTTCAATTGAGCGAACCGTGAGTCAGATCGGTTGCCCCCCTGCGGGCAGGCAAGATGCCATAGGTATCAAGTTAAGAGAAGAGAACAAAAGTCAAGGGGGGGTAAGCACAACAGATAAGCTGACATCAGTAGCGGAGTTAAACAGCCGATGAGTAAACCCCACAAACGGCGAGGAACATCGGAATTACGGCATTTTGTCTCACTGACGGTTCAACCTGAGAACGACTACAGAGGCACTGAGGACAATTACAGGAGCAACTAACAAATCCGTTGGCGGGCAAAATGATGATGGTGGTGGAAGTCTTCACTCATCGTCCGGTGTGGGCCGGGTACGATGAAGACCCACAGCAGTCGGAAACGTCCTGGTGGCAAGAGTTGCTGTTGCTGCTACCAGTTGGGGGACTACTAGTAATCGACTTGGTTTTTTTCGGTTTTGAATGGTTCGACTAGCTTTATAGCAACCGTTGGAACGTATTTCTGTAGAAATGGTGTTCCGCAGTCTGTATTATTATGCTCGTGCCAAGGGCCGGGATGCCACTGTAGAACTGATTCCCTTTCTGGTGGAGCATCAACGCTCCTTTGGATTAGTTAAACAGCAACGTAAACGACAGCGACATCACCTCGCCCAAGCTCTTGACATTTGGGCTGATGCCTTAACTTGACACCTATGCCATCCTGCCTGCCCCAGGGACAGCCCAGAGGGCTATCCCACAAGTTTATGTAAATGCCAACTGCTGTCATAGTTATGTTGACAAATTGCTGGCAATTAGTTCGCGGTAGTGACTTTTAGGCTTGACACCCTTGAGTTCGGTAAGCAACTCCTTGCTCTTAAACAACTGGATGGTGGGCGTTCCCGTTACCCCAGCATTCTCGGCAATATCTGGATCTTGTTCGATATCGATTTCGATAAAGTGGATTTGCCCGTCGAATTCGTCTACTACCTTATTGAGGATCGGCTTGAGAGTGTGACAAGGACCGCATTGCGGGGAGGCGTATTTCACCATCAACAAGCGATCGCTTTCATGAAATAATTTCCGCAAAGCGTAACTACCTGCATGGCGAGTAGCTTCGAGGCTAAACTCGGCTTGTTGTTCGGCTTCGGTTTTCTTCGCCGTTTCTGGAGTTGCAGTTTGTTCCACCGCCTTTTGATGGAATTCTTGCAGCAGTCCTTCGGCTGATAACCACCTTTCTGCCAGCAGCGCGGCCATACAACCAGTCCCCGCTGCTGTTACTGCTTGCCGAAATTCATGGTCTTGCACGTCTCCAGCCGCAAACACGCCCTCAACGCTGGTTTCTACCGAACCGGGTTTAGTGACGATGTAGCCGACTTCATCTAGTTCCAGTTGCCCTTGAAATAAAGAGGTATTGGGAGTGTGACCGATCGCGTAAAATAATCCTTTGACCTGGATTTCTCCCAGTTCGCCAGTTTGAGTATTTTGGATTTTCACCCCACTCAGGCGATCGCTTTCACCAAAAACATCTACTGGCTGAGTATGCCAGTGAACCGTAATTTTAGGATTGCTCAATACTCGATCTTGCATGGCTTTACTAGCTCTCATGCGATCGCTCCGTACCAGCAGGTGAACGTGGGAGCCATACTTAGTCAGATAAATCGCTTCTTCAGCGGCCGAATCGCCTCCTCCAACTACGGCTAGTTCGGCATTGTGGAAAATTGGGGTAGCACCATCGCAAATCGCGCAAGCAGAGATCCCGCGACTCCAATACTGGGTTTCGCTGGGCAATCTCAATCTTTTAGCTGTGGCTCCAGTGGCGATAATAATACTGTGAGTTTTGACTTCTCGTTCCTCCGATCGCACGATGAAGGGCCGCACTCTGAGGTCAACCGATATAACATCTTCAGTAAATAACTCGGCTCCCCAGCGTTCTGCCTGGGCCTTGCTGCGCTCCATTAATTCCGGCCCGGTGATGCCTTCGGGAAAGCCAGGGAAATTTTCGACCTCGGTGGTAGTCATTAGCTGTCCGCCTGGTAGTCCGCCAGCTTGAAAGCCTTCAAACACGACAGGTTTGAGGTTAGCCCGTCCGGCATAAATCGCAGCAGTATATCCAGCGGGCCCAGAACCGATAATTACCAGATTTTCCACAGTTGGGTTAGCCATAGACTTTTCTAAATCAAACTCATAACGACTACACTTAATTTAGTATAACCTAATTTTGCACAGACCTTACGCCGATCGAGGGATGATATGCCTGAGTAGGGGCGCAATGCTTTCATGCGCGTCAAGTTAATGGTCAAAGCCTTCATCCGTCAGGGGTTGAAAACCCCTGCCTCATAGCTAAAGTCCTCTGAAGAGGACTCAACGATCTCTGGTAAATTTAGTTCCTTAGTCCATTTCAATGGACTTGTGCTTAAGCTGTGGGGTTTTGAACCCCTGGCGGTTGGCGCTAAAGATCGAGGCCCAACAATGGATCTAGCCTTAAGTTGATACCAATGAATGCTTTGCGCCCCTACAGGTTCAAACACTTCTTTTGAGGGCAGAGACTTGGCCGATAATAAAAGAATCCCCTAGCTTTTACCTTGTTTGTCACCCCGTCAGCCACTCGGAGGATAGCAGATGGCCGCATCGACTGATAGAGATATCAAAGAACTGAAGGAACTAATAAATAGCCGCTTTAATGCGATCGATAGTCGCTTTGACAAGCTAGAAAATCGGTTTGACTCTCTAGAAGAAAAAGTTAAAGTCTTAGAAATAGGTCAAACCAAGTTAGAAGCTAACCTGGGAAAAATTGAAGTTCGCCTAGAAGAGTGGAAACCATCAATTAACAAAATCTCTGACTTAGCAGAAAAGGTTGGGGAACTCAAAAACTGGAGACAAATCGCTGTCATCGTTATTTCTGCCGTCTTAGCCGCAACCTTGGGCTGGTGGGCGAGAAGTGGTAAACCTTGAATACAACTAGTTTAAGGGTATAGCGATCGCTCCAGCAAAAACCAGATGACACCAAGATGCGATCGAGAGACATTACACTACCAAATCTCTACATCGTTCTTTGTCTCCCCATCTCCCCATCCCCCCATCCCCCTGCCCATCTGCGTTTCAGGAATTTGAAAAAAATTTTGCTAGGGGTGATATGAAAGCGATCGAGGGTGGGTAAGTTAAGCACAGCAGTAAAACAACACAACAAATAACCCCACAAGGAGACAGATAAATGAAAACCGAACTGAAAGCCAAATTCCTACAACACCTGAACCAAAAGAAATCTGAAAAAGGCTTCACCTTAATCGAACTGTTGGTTGTAATCATCATCATCGGGATTTTGGCTGCTATTGCTCTACCCACCTTCCTCAACCAAACCGCCAAGGGCAAACAGTCTGAAGCCAAGCAAAACGTTAGCTCTGTTAACAAGACCCAAACTTCCTATCGGGCTGAGAACAAATTCTTCGCCACTAACTTTGACCAGTTAGCTCTCGGTACCATCACTGGTGACACTGCTACTGCTGCTACTAGCAACTATAGCTACGGACTGACTTCAGTTACTACCTCTCCCGACCAGTTTCAAATCGCAGCTACTGCTAGGGATACCGCTCTCAAAGGCTACTCTGGTGGCGTTACCCGCTATAACAACACTGCTAACCAGCCTGTAATGAGCAGCATTATATGCGAAGCCACTACGCCAGGAACAACCGCTCCCGCGCTACCTACTGTTGGCGGTACAGTTGCTCCTGTATGTACTGGTGCAACCACTCCAGTTGAGCCTTAATTGTAGACCTGGCTATCAGTTGAGCTAGGACACCTTCAATACTAAATTATAGGGTAGGCATTTTGCCTGCCCTATAGTTTTTTGGTTTGGGCGATGAAATCTTAACCTCGAGCCAAAATTAGTTTAGCAAAACTTGGTTTGCCTTCACCCCGCCTGCGGCTTCCCTTTCCCAAGCTTGGGAGCAGAGAAGGGATAAGGGCTGGATGCAAAGTTTTAAAAAACTAGATTTGATATGACAGTCATTAGGGCGGCACTTAAGCGTACTAGGAAAAATTGAAATTTTTAACTTCTACTCCGATCGGTATCCTAAAATTAGAGGAGTAGATTTTTACACTATCGCAAGTATTTTCACTATCAATGCCAAATACTGAAACTATAACCTGGCAACCAGAAGTCCAAGAGTTTTTATTAGCTGGTAATTACCATAAAGTAGCTAATTTCTACGAGCAAGCTATTGAAAACGAATCCCATGTCGTGGCTCATTATTGGCATTTGGGTTTAAGCTATCTTTTGCAAAGTTATGAAGAAGAAGCTCAAACTACATGGCTTCTAGGAATGTCTCAGATAGAAGAAGAAGAGGCAGATCGACGCGCCGCTGAATTCAGTCAAATTCTCGATGCCGAGGCCCGACGACAAACAAATTTAAATAATTACCAAACTGCTTGGGCTGTTCGACAACATTTAAAAGAAATAGACCCGCACCAAGTTAATAATATCTTACATTTACTATTGCTGTCATTTAATCTAAATATATTCGAGTGGGGATTAGTCAAAGATTGGCAAGTCATAGAAATCTTGGAACAAAGTTCGTCAGAGGAAGTAGATTTCGAGCTAATTTTGCAAGTTCTTACAAAAATTCTGGAATTCAGAACTGAAGAAACTTTAGCTTTCCTTCAATCCTGTTTGCCACACGTCCGAGATCCCAAAGCTTTTAATGCTAGTGTGATGCCGATCGCCGTCAAAATTTCTTCTCAGTATCACCAGCCAGCGTTCGCTGCTAAAATAGCCGAGGTTTGCCTCGATTTACAGCCATCTAATTCGGGAGTTTTGCACGATTTATCGTGTTTTTATACAAACTCAGGCGAGCACCAAAAAGGAATTAGCACTGCCAAAGAATTCTATAAAAATTGCCAAACTATCGAACGGAAAATATTGGGTAATTATCTTATACTTCGTGCTATTTTCAGTGCTGGTTCTTGGCTGGAAGCAGAGGAATACATCCAACGTCAAGAATCGCTAATGTTACAGATGATTCAGGAGCCGCCTGAAAAATTGGACAGAGGTTCTAATATTTCTTTACTCATTTCTCCTTTTTTCTTACCTTATCTGCAAGACGATTTGCAAAAAAATCGATGGTTTCGCAATCAAGTCAGCCAACTATTTCAAAATAATTTGCGCTCTTTAGCCCCAGCTTCGTTAAACTTTGCTCGGTCTACGCCAGCAACACAATCTAGACCTTTAAAAATCGGCTACATTGCTCACACGCTGCGCTCTCATTCTGTAGGTTGGTTGAGCCGTTGGTTGTTTCAACATCACGATCGAGAAGCGTTTCCTACTACCCTTTACTGTGTCAATCAGAATCTAGAAGATAAATTTACCCAAAATTGGTTTAGAGATCGGGTGGATGTCACCTACAGCTTGCCGCCAGATTACCGAACAATTGCCGGGCAAATCCATCAGGATGAAATAGATATTTTAGTCGATCTCGATAGCATTACTTTAGAGTGTACTTGCGAAGTTATGGCGATGAAGCCCGCACCAGTGCAAGTGACTTGGTTGGGATGGGACGCTTCTGGTTTGCCAGCGATCGATCATTACATTGCCGATCCATATGTTTTGCCAGAAAATGCTCAAGAGTATTACCAGGAAAATATTTGGCGATTGCCACAAACGTATTTGGCTGTAGATGGATTCGAGGTAGGTATCCCAACTTTACGCCGCGAAGATCTAGAAATTCCTAGCGCTGCGATCGTTTATCTCAGCGCCCAAACAGGCTATAAACGCCATCCAGATACAGTTAGATTGCAAATGCAAATTATTAAAGAAGTTCCTAATAGTTATTTTCTAATTAAAGGACTGGCAGATAATTTAAAAACTCAGGAATTTTTTACTCATATGGCAGAAGAAGTTGGTGTCGATCTGCAAAGATTAAAATTTCTTCCTAGAGATCTAAATGAATTTACCCATCGAGCTAATTTAACTATTGCCGATGTGATTTTAGATACTTTCCCTTACAATGGGGCAACTACAACTTTAGAAACTTTATGGATGGGGGTTCCTTTAGTAACTAAAGTGGGACAGCAATTTGCGGCGCGCAATAGCTATACCTTTATGATGAATGCCGGAATTACAGAAGGCATTGCTTGGACAGATGAAGAATATATCGAGTGGGGCGCGCGCCTGGGTAAAGATGAAGCTTTGCGACATCACGTAGCTGGAAAACTCAAAGCTTCGCGGCAAACGTCGCCTTTATGGAATGCCAAACAGTTTACCCGCGAAATGGAGAAAGCTTATCAGCAAATGTGGCAAAGATACTTAGACGCTGGCAAATGAACTAAAAATCAACAAAAAACCCCAGTCGCCGACTGAGGTTAACTCTGTCGCCGGGAAGTCCCCCGCTATAATCGCTTCGATTTAGCGGCGGGATGAAAGGCAAAAACAAGGGATCTCCTGCGTTTTTCAAATCTTCCCGATGCTGTTACTGGAAAGTGTATAATCCAGTAAGGAGAAAAGATTAGTGCTACACAAGGCTATCAAAGTTAGACTTTATCCAACATTGGAGCAGCAGCAACTACTAGCTCAACACTTCGGTTGCGCTCGTTGGTGGTGGAATTATGCTCTCAATAAATCAATTGAAACTTACAAAGAGACAGGAAAAAGTTTAGGACAGTCAGCACTTAACGCCTTCTTGCCCTTGCTCAAAAAGACCGAAGGTACAGAGTGGCTATCAGAATGTTACAGCCAAGTTTTACAGGCGACTACGCTTAACTTGACAACAGCCTATAAAAACTTCTTTGCCGGACGTGCAAGGTTTCCGCGCTTTAAATCAAGGCATGAAAAACAGTCAGTTCAGTATCCTCAAAATGTCAGAACGTCTACTGGTTTAGTCCATTTTCCGGGTAAAGTCGGAAAGATTAAAGCCAAGTTGCACAGAGAGATTGAAGGAGCAATCAAGACTGTTACGGTAAGTCTTGAGCCATCAGGAAAGTATTTTGCATCTATTCTGAGTGAAGTTGAGGGTGATAATCCAAAAAGTTCAACAGAGGGTAAAGTGATAGGAATTGACCTAGGCTTGACACATTTTGCTATCACCAGTAATGGCACGGGTAAAATATCCAAATATGACAATCCTAGGCATTTTGCCAAACACGAGAAAAACCTGAAGCGCAAACAACAAAAATTAGCTAAGAAACAAAAAGGAAGTAAAACCAGAAATAAGTACAAAAGATTAGTAGCTAGAGTGTATGGACGTGTCAGTAATTCACGCCAAGATTTTCTGCATAAGCTTTCCCGAAAGATCGTCAATGAAAACCAAGTTGTCGTAGTAGAAAATCTTCATGTCAAAGGCATGGTACGCGATCGCAACCTGGCTAAGGCAATATCTGATGCCGGATGGGGAACTTTTACTAATTTGCTTGCCTATAAATTAGAGCGAAAAGGTGGCAAGTTAGTTGAGATTGACCGATGGTTCCCTAGTTCCAAGCTTTGCTCTAATTGTTATTACCAAGTCGATAAGTTGCCACTTGATATTAGAGAGTGGACTTGTCCCAATTGTGGTACTCATCACGACAGGGACAGTAATGCTGCAACAAATATTAGAGCAGAAGGCATCAGAATCATAAAGACGGATGGAATAGCCGTCTCTGCTAACGGAGGGGAAGTAAGACCAATGAAGGGGCGCAAGTCTGTTCTGAGGCATTCCCCCGTGATGTTAGAAGCCCACACTATAATCGCTTCGATTTAGTGTGGGTAGTTCACAAAGTAATGCCCTATGCCCCATGACCCATGACCCATGCTCCCTACTTATGTCTGCTGCACCTACTGTCACACCAGAACGCTCTGCTGTTGTTACGCAACAGCCTTATCCCAACTACAAGGTAATCGTCCTCAACGATGATTTCAATACTTTTGAACACGTCCACGACTGCTTGGTGAAGTATATTCCAGGAATGACGAGCGATCGCGCTTGGGAATTGACTAACCAAGTTCATTATGAAGGACAAGCGATCGTCTGGGTCGGTCCTCAAGAGCAAGCCGAACTCTATCACCAACAGCTATTGCGAGCGGGTTTAACCATGGCTCCCATAGAACCAGCTTAGATAGTGGGAGGTCAGCAGTTAAGGTAGTTATACTGGTGGTTTCAAGAGTTTAACCGCGTTGTGTTTAGGGTTGATTCCACCGATAGACATTTATGATCGATACACTGATTGCCTGGACGGGCGAAGCTTGGCAGATCTGGCAAGCCAATAGCGGCTGGATGGGTTGGAACTTATTTTTAGCCTTGGTCCCTTTATTTTTGAGCTTTTGGTTGTTTGATAGGCCGCGATCGCCTATGCTGCGTTGGGGGACTGGCATTTTGTTAGGCATAACTTTAGTCCTAGGGTTGCATCGTGCTAATTTAATCAAACTGCAACTACTGCTGGCTAGTTTGCGCCAGTCTTACTTAGGATTAGACCTGTTCTACATTGTCGGATCGATCGCTCTGACGATAGTTTTGATGGTTCTCGATATCAGATTGTGGTCGGGAAAGGGATCTCGTTCCCTGCTGTGGTGGTTTGGGTTTCTGATATTTATCTTATTTTTGCCCAATGCGCCTTACGTCTTAACCGATATCATTCATCTAGTTGAAGATATCCAGACATTCCCTTCGATTTGGATTATCACTTTAGCGATCGTACCTCTTTACCTACTATTCATGTTCGTTGGCTTTGAAGCCTATGTTTTATCTTTAATTTATCTCGGCGATTACTTGCAACGCCAAGGACGGGGAAAATGGGTTCTAGGGATTGAATTACTGTTGCATTTTCTCAGTGCGATCGGCATTTTTTTGGGACGATTTTTGCGACTCAATAGTTGGTATCTTTTTACCAGACCTGGGGCATTGCTCGATAGCGCTAACGAGCTAATGGGTAAGTTTCCGCTTGTAGTAACTGCTATTACTTTTCTGGTATTGGCGGCGTTGTACTGGATTATGAAGCAAGTCACCTTGGGCATCATGTGGAAAAATCAAAAACCCGCGACTTTGCTGCCCGATCCCTCGAACCCCGACTATTAGGGGATAATTCTTGATTCCCATAAGGGTAATTATCGGTATCATCCCGATTGGGCATCCCGAATGACGAATTATGAATGGTGGCTGGACATCGATCGTCTACAGGCACTAAACTGACGGGCAAATTGTAGAAACGTAGCACTGCTACATCTCTACAACGGTTAGGTCGATCGCGATTACATGGAAATGGTGTTATGCCAGAGACAGCATCTTTAGAGGTTATTTCCCCCCATCAACTACAAGAAATCGGGACGGACGATTTGCTAGTTGCCTTTGCCGATTTTCTCAATATTGATGTTGCCAACGGAGATGCAGCAGCCGATACCATTTCTACCTATTCGAGCCAAATTCAGCAGTATCTCAGTTGGTGTCAAATAGCTGGCATTAATCCGGCCCGCGTTACTCGCCACGAAATTAAGGAATATCGCCGCTGGATGGTAGAAACCAAAAAATACAAGGCAGCAACGATCGCTTTGAAACTTTCTGCCGTCCGGCGGTTTTATGAAGCTGCGATCGCAAAAGGGTTGATTGCGGTTAACCCGGCTACGGGTATCAAACCTCCCAGAGAAAAACGCGATCCGGCAGAGAGAATTACCTTTTTGGAACGGGAAGAGGCCCGAGATTTACTGGCTGCGATCGCTCCAGAAGCAACTTTAGCATCGAAGCGCGATCGCGCTTTGCTGGCGATTATGACTTTAGAAGGCACCCGTACTGTCGAGATGCACCGCACCAACATCGCCGATATCGTCCAGCAGGGTAACAACATTGGCATCAGGGTAGAAGGAAAACGGCATATTCGCCTAGTACCCCTCACCCCCAAACTGGCAGAAATTCTGATGGAATATCTGGCAGCGAGGAAGGCGGAGGGAGAAAAGTTAAAACCAACCAGTCCGTTATTTATTGCCTTAGATCGTCGAAGTTACGGGCAGCGTCTCAGTCGTCGAGGAATCAGGCAAATAGTCGATCGATATCTACTGAAAAGCGAACTGAAGCACCGTCCGGGGCGTACCATATCTGCCCACAGCCTGCGTCACACGGCGGGAACGCTAGCTTTAAGGAATGGTGCTGACTTGCGGCAAGTTCAAGATTTGTTAGGACACAGCGATCCGCGCACTACATCAATCTACACTCACGTAGGCGATCGCTGGGCCAATAATCCCGCATTGAAGTTGGAACTGTGGTGAGTAATATCGCAGGACTTACGCAAATCGATGGATAATATGCCATGGGTAGGGGGCAACACATTATAGCGTCAACTTAACGGTCAAAAGCTCCATCCGCCAGGGGTTCAAAACCCCTATCTCATAGCGAAAGTCCTCTAAAGAGGACTGAATTGCCTCAGTGCTGTATCAAAATGTGGAACGGCTTCAAAAGTTTCCTCGATTTATTTCTCCAATCCAACTGCCCGCTTTGCCAGCGTCCGACTGAAACCGAACTCTGTCAATACTGCCAAAGACAACTCCTCGACTGCCAACTAACTAATCCCTCTCAACTCTGGCAAGGAGAAATACCAGCTTTTGCTTGGGGAAACTATACGGGTGCATTGAAACGTGCGATCGCGGCTTTAAAATATGAAAATCAACCCCAATTAGCCCAACCTCTAGGCCGCTGGATGGGAGAAGCTTGGCTGAAATCGAAGATTGCGGCTAAAACTCCCAAATTAACTGTGGTTCCAATTCCACTCCACGGCAGCAAGCTCCAGCAGCGGGGCTACAATCAGGCCGAACTGCTAGCACGGAGTTTTTGCAACTTTACTGGTTTGCGCTTGCAGTCAAAAGGGTTACAGCGAGTTCGTTCGACCGAAGCCCAATTTGGTTTATCGATCGCCCAACGAGAACAGAACTTAGCTAATGCCTTTAAGATCGATCGCCCTCCAGGATCTCCAGTCTTATTACTCGACGACATTTATACTACCGGAGCTACTGCGCGTTCTGCTGCCCAGATTTTACAGCAGTCGGGGATATTAGTTTATGGATTAGTAGCGATCGCTGCTCCTCAACTGGGTCGTTCTGTAAAGATAATCTAGAAATAAAGCCCGTATTTTTTCTATCACTTTGATAATTTAACCTGAGTTCGGGTTAAGCCGAAGGTAGAAAAAACTCATTGAGATGGAGAGAAGGCTTCTTGGGCTGATGACAATAAGCAATCAGCCCGCAGACCAAATTCACCAGAAAATTGGCTGGAGAGCGATGCCGTGAATGCTCAATCTGAGAGATATTTTTGAGTTGGTCAATAATCGTTTCGATAGATGAAAAGCAATCAGGATGGTCATGATTTCACTCAATCTCAGTTGGCGAGGACGACGACGGTGTTTGATGCCATCTCCTAAAAGTTTTTGATGCCAAAGTGGTTCAAAAATTTGGCAGAAATCATCTACAGAGCAGAAAAGTTCCTCTAGACTGGACATGGGGCTAACCTGTAACGCTTTCCCAACCAGACGATCGAACCTGTAAGGGCTGTATCTCTCTTTGCAGTATGGGAGCGGAAACCAACTCCAGATTAAAGCTGGAGCGATTGCCATAGAGGTAATTCGGAAACAGAGGCGTACAATTGGGGTTGTTGGGTTTCGCTCGTGCTCAACCCAACCTATAGCTGCATTTACTATTCCACTAGTGCGGGAGGCTGAGTTCGGGGAGCATTCCAAGGAGCGACGATCGGCAACAGCAGCAATCCAGGTATAGCTGCGGCTACAGTGATTAAAAAGAATGAAGGCCAACCTGTAGCTTTTGCTAAATCGCCAGCAGGGGCAGAGAGAACATCTCGACTGATAGCTATTAAGCTCGAAAACAGAGCAAACTGAGTGGTGGTGAAGTGATGGCTGCAAAGGCTCATCAAATAGGCAACTGTTACCACTGTAACTAACCCCCCACAAAAGTTTTCGATATTAATTGCCACTACTAACATCGAATAGTTTTTGCCAGTGAGGGCTAATAGGTAATAACCAAAGTTGCTGACTAGTTGCAGTACACCAAATATCCATAGGGCACGATTTTTACCGATTTTGGTCATAATCAGTCCGCCAACTAGTACACCTACTGTAGTGGCGATTAAACCCATTAACTGATAGGCTGCCAATTCAGTTTTAGTGAACTTAATCTGCCTCAAAAATATGTTGCCAGTAGCTAAGACTAGGGCATCTCCCAGCTTATACAGCAAGATAAAAACTAAAATGATGCTGCTTTGAACGATGCCAAATCGTTGAGAAAATTCTTGCAGCGGCAGAATAGCTACATCTAGTAAAGATTGAGACGAACTATTTGGCGATCGCTCGTTCAAAGACCGTTTTGGCGACCAAAAAGCAATAGAAACCCACCCGATTAACAAAGCTGCCAAAATCCAATAAAATCCAAATAAATGAGTTTGATAGGTCGAACATTCATTACCAGGAGGATGTAAGGTTTTATCCGAGCATGGATCGGTTATCACCCACCAAAGTAATCCGCCAATTCCTAGTACGATCGCTACCAGAAAAAATACATCTTTGAAAGAAGGAGGAGAGGTGTTTCTCGCAACGTTATCAAATTTTGGTTCTGGTGCTAGTAAAGTGGCAATTATTCCCACTGCCATAAAAGCAGCCATGAGGAAATAGACCGCATTCCAAGGAATCAAATCTGCTAAAGCTAAAGCTAAGGAGCCAGCGATAAACAATGATACGCGGTAGCCCAGCACCCAAAGAGATGCGCCTGTTTCTAATTCTAATGGGTTTAAAACATCAGTACGATAAGCATCACCAACAATATCTTGACTGGCACTTAAAAACGCCGTCACAAAAGCGGTTATTGCCAAGATATTTAGCACCTGCACGTTGGTAGAAGGTTTTTGTAATGCCATAGCAATAATGGCTAATACTAAACCTAGTTGAGTTAAGATTAGCCAACCGCGTTGCGAGCCAAGAAAAGGTAAAGGTGGCGCAAATCGATCGACTAATGGCGACCACAGAAATTTCAACGAATAGGGCAAACTCATCAACCCAAACAGGGTGATGATGCCAATATCAACTCCAGAATCCTGGAACCACAGTTGTAAGGTTCTGCTGGTTAAGAACAACGGCAAGCCAGATGAGAATCCGAGTAGCAGTAAAACTGCCATCTTTCGGCTCTTAAAAACTTGCATTAGCGATTTAAGGTCTTGCACGACTGAAAACTTGCTCCTGATTGAGGGAAATTGTAAGTAACCTGAGTTCGGGATAAGAAATCTTGGGAAGTATTGATTTTCCGTTGTTCGCCATCTCTATCCCCAGAGAGCGTCTGTCAATAAGCTAGATTATCGAGAATTTTCTCAATAAATAGACTTAATTATGAACAAGCCGTAACTGGGGGCAGGAAGCGATCGCACAATAACTCCACCAGGCACGGACTACAGACTTTTGCTTAAACCGAACTCAGGTTAAGTAGATGGGGAAAATTTAACAGAAAATGTCTGAACTGTTAATCGATCGCAGCACTCAACTACTAACTATCTCAATCCACACCTAAGTAGGCAGACAAAAATATTGGTGAGGTTAGGGCGGGTTTTGCTGGCAATTAAACCCTCGTGCAGCAAGCATTTTGGGCTAAACCCGCCCCTACAGATTAACTCGATTTATGATGTCTGACTGCTGATACTTACTTACTCGATATTTGACCGATTTTCCCACAAGAAAGAGCCAGCTTTTGCAGAGTTTTACATCGTGGCTAAGGCTTTACTTCCGATCTCAACGGTGAAAATAACCGCGCCAAACACCTACCAACACTCCTTGCACCTGCACTTGAGTGGCAGAGACTTCGATCGGTTTGTACTTAGGATTAGCTGGTTTGAGCATCACCTGCTCGCCGCTGCGATAGAAACGCTTCAATGTCGTACCGTGTCCCTCAACGCGGGCGGCGACAATAGTACCATTTTTCAAATTTGAAGGTTCTTGGATTGGTTGCACGATCGCTACATCGCCTTCGGTAATAAAGTCGTCGATCATGCTATCTCCTACTACCCGCAAGCCAAAACAATTAGATCGATCGAAGAAACCAGACAGATCTAACTGTTCTTTGACATCAGTAAATGGTTCCACCAATCCGCCAGCAGCGATCGCTCCTAGTATGGGTAAGCCACTAGCTTCGGAATGTAAAATCCTAATCGTCCGGGCTTGTCCTTCTTCCCATTCGATATATCCTTTCGCTTTGAGATGTTCCAGACGACTTTGTACTGGGGCTGGCGATTTCAAATTCATGGCCCGCATCATTTGCCTAATTGAAGGGGCGTGTTGGTGTTGGCGGATATAATCTACCAGCCAATCGTAAAGTTGTTGTTGGGCTTCTGTCAGGATTTCCATAAATAATAATGAGTTGGTGCAATTTAGAACTCTTGTACTCATTATGTATTAATTTATAGAACAGAAGTACTATTTTTGAGAATTTAGGAGTTTAGGAAGTGTTAAGTGTTAAGTGTGAAGTGAATAATTCCTCATTGTCTCCCCATCTCCCCATCTCCCCATCTCCCCATCTCCCCATCTCCCCATCTTCCTCTCTCCCTCAACCTGCTCCCAACAAGCTGGCCAGCAAAGCCTTCTGGACGTGCATTCGATTTTCTGCCTGATCCCAAACGCGCGATCGCATCCCTTCAATTGCCCCGTCGGTAATTTCTTCGCCTCGGTGGGCTGGCAAACAATGGAGGACAATAGCGTTAGGTTCGGCGCTATCTAATAGCTGTTCGTTAACTTGGTAAGGTTGAAAAACCGGAATGCGGGTATCAGCAGAAGATTCTTGTCCCATACTGGCCCAAACGTCAGTATAAAGGACGGATGCTCCTTTGACGGCGGCTTTAGGATCGTTAGCGATCGCGACTTCGGTTTTGCCAGCGGCGATGGCTTTGGCTCGATCGACAATTCCCTTATCTGGCTGATATTCCGGTGGGGTAGCGATTCTGACGTTCATCCCCATCAAAGCACAACCCAATAACAGCGAATGAGCCACATTATTGCCATCGCCCAAATAAGTTAAAGTTACTCCTTCAAGAGTACCAAAGCACTCTCGAATAGTTAATAAATCTGCCAATACTTGACAGGGATGTTCTAGATCGCTGAGGGCATTAATAACTGGAATGCGGGCATAATGGGCAAAAGCTTCTAAATCTTGCTGCTTAAAAGTCCGAATGGCCATGATATCGAGATATCGATCTAGCACCCGCGCTGTATCTGCTAAGGGTTCCCCTCGACTGACTTGAGTAACATCGGGATTGAGATCGATTACTTGCCCGCCTAATTGGTACATCGCTACCGAAAAGCTAACGCGAGTCCTGGTAGAAGCTTTATAGAACAAAAGCCCTAAGACTTTTTCGCAACGCAGATTTACCGCCCCAGCTTTCATCTGACTGGCTAACTGCAATAACTCTTGAATCTCATCTACGCTCAAATCTGCCAAGCTAAGCAAATCTCGTCCTTTCAATGCTTCCATGGTGGTACTTAGCGATCGGGGAAAGAGGTAATAGTACACCATTTCTCTTTCTCTTTGAAGTTCTAGATTGGCAAATTTGTCGATCTTCTCTGGCAGATAAATTGCCGATTGTGCTGCTGCGATCGCGTAGCGTGGGCGAAGCACATATCGCCGTCACTCATATATTTCTTCTATTTGGCGTTGCAGTTCGTCAATTTGGGAGGAAAATTTTAGTTGACCTTTTTGTTGCTCTACCTGTGCCGTTCTAAAATTTTGATATATTTCTTTGCGGCGTTCTTCACGGAGATCGTGCTGAGGTAAAAGTTGAATTTCTTGCTTTTCTTCAGTGGAAAGACTTTTAATCGCCTCCACTACATCCTTGAAAGTCATGATTTGCAATCCCCTTAAGGTGTCTATTCGACTAATCTAACACGCTGCTTGTCGTCCTTCTAGTTACACTGATAGCTCTTTCTCGTAGATTCTGTAAGTTTTATAGATTTCACCACCAGACGCTTCGATCAGTTTCCGAGAAGGAAAGTTATCTTCATATACCCAGGATAGTTCCGCTCGTTTATAAGGCTTACCTTTTTTAATTCCACCTTGCATTCCTAAATAAATTAAAGCTAGAGGTACCATTTTTCGCCGATATTCTGGCAGCGAACAAATGGCAATTACTCGACCTCGATCGATCTGACGGCGATACCACAAAAACTTAATAATTCCCAGCCAGCTTAATTTGCCGTCAACGTGCTTCAACGGAATATTATAATCTGGCAATCCCATCCAAAAACCAATCATTTCGCCGTTGTATTCGGCTACGGGAAAAACATCTGGATCGACTAAACTTTGCAGTTCTTTAGCTTCTTCTAAAAATTCTTCTTGAGTGCGAGGTGTCGAACTCCAATTATTAGCAAAAGCCTTAGTAAATAAATTATATAAACTAATGCAATCTTCCTCAAATTCTTTCCCTTTAATATGAAGCGGGCGGAAAGTTACCCCAGATTTACAGGCAATCCGATAGCCTTTTTCAAATTCTGGCGATAGGGGTTTATCTAAAGGAAAGTTATAAGCATAAGCATCCTTAGCTTTATGCCAACCATCCCGCTCCATAAACTCTGGGTAATAAGCAGGATTGTACGGCATCATCACCATCGGCGGCGAATCGAAGCCATCAACTAGAAACAAGCAATTATTGTGAGTCGAAAGATCTATAGGACCGCGTGCTATAGTCATCCCATGCGATCGCAGCCACTCGCAAGCCGTTTCTAATAAAGCCTGAGCAATTTCAAAATCGGGAATGCACTCAAAAAAACCAAACAGCCCGATATTTTGATTTTCTCGATCGATCAGGCGTTGATTTACCGCCGCCACCACGCGCCCCACTGCTTGCTGGGGATTCGCCGTTGAAATAGCAATAAACTGTTGCAGCTTGCCATACTGAAAAAAAGGATTGCTAGGAGCAAATTGCTTAGCCACGCTGCTACGAATTGGCGGCACCCAATGAGGATCGTTAGCATACACCAACCCAGGCACATTCAAAAACATCTCGCCCTCTTGAGGAGAGGTGACAGCTTGAATCTCAAAATCTCTGCGTACCTTTGCGTTCACCTTTGCGTACCTTTGCGTTAAAAAACCAGAAATCAGACAAAAATCTCGGTGACGATCGGGCGGATTTGAATTCAGCTAGATTGTTACAAAGTCAATATCTTGGCTAAAACCGCCCCTACGCTTTAATTCTACTCCTCTTCCTCACTCTCATCCTGCGGCAAAAATCCAGACTGAAGAACCTCCGTCAGCGGATAAGGACATTCAATCGGAAACGTATCTACAGGCAATTCAGTTTCAGCACTAGCTTGTTCTACAGCATCTCGATAGCATTGAGCAAATACTTCCTCTAAGTAGGGTTTAACGTTAGGAGAATCTTGAAGAATTTGCTTGCAGCATCTTCGGTTTTTAATTATTTCAACTCGCCAGGTAGCACCTCTAAATTTTGTTTGATTCAACAACAATGCTTGCCGCTCTGCCCAAGCAGCAAAATCTCGATCGTAGAGGGTTGGAGTGGTTTTAAATGGTAGAGACATTACTCGATCGTAATGGTACTACTGCGCAATTGTCAGGTTAACCTCATCTATGCCGATTAATTTTTATGCTTCCTAAGCACTAATCGTTTGTTTGTATAAAGAATTGCGAGTCGCTACCATCCCAGCCACTAAACGATCCATCTCTTCTTTAGTATGGAGGGCATTAGCCGTCATCCGAATTCGGGGTTTAGCGATAAACCAAATCGGCGACACCCAAATGCCGTGATGTTCCATCAGTTCTCTGCCAAAAATTTTAGGATTGATATCTGAAGGCAAAATAACTGGAATGACGTTAGTTTCGCCAATGACATCAAAATCGTTGTCGGCTAAACGCGATCGCAGATACTTAGTATTTTCTTGCAATTTTCTGACTAATTCTGGTCGCTGGCGGACTTGACGGATGCTTTCTAAAGCCGCTGCTGCCAAGGGTGGAGATAAAGAAATCGTGCCAATAGAGGTAGGAGAAACGTTGAGCAAAGGTTTGAGTTCGGCAACGTGAGAGCTAATCGCCGCGCCAGCAGAGGCCGCAAACTTCGAGAAAGTAGTCATAATCAGCGGGACTATACCCCGTTCGATCGCATCAGAGGGTAACAGCCCAAAATGTTCGTAAATCCCTCTTCCCGTCGGGCCGATGGCACCGCTAGCATGGGCTTCATCCATCACTAACACGCTGCCTTCATAATTTTGCAGCACGTCAAGCATTTGCGGTAGAGGAGCGATATCGCCATCCATCGAGAACACGGCATCAGAAACCACCAAAATGCGATCGTCCGGTCTGGCATAGCGATATAGCTTGCGAGCCAAATCTTCCACATCGCAATGGCGATAAGCTTTCACTCGGACGCGGGGACTGTGGCCGAACACCTTACCAGAACGAGTGCCAGCGTTGACGACTGCCGAGACAATACAGCCGTGGTTGAGAACATCGGTGAGGATTAGAGTCTCTCTGGTATGCTGAAATCCTGGGACGGGAATCGCCAGGTGACAGAAGGCATCCATCAAGGCTTGCATCGCCATCCAAGCGTTAAGAAATAACTGGGTGTGAGGTAGATGTTTAAAAGCAGAAATCTCGTCTTCTAGCTCTTGGTGCAAATTAATTCGCCCGCTCAGCACCGAACAAGAACTATTAGAAGTGCCATAATCGAGGATGGCATTAATCGCAGCTTGTTTGACTGCCTCTTCTTGAACTAGCCCTAAGACATCGTTCGAGCAAAAACTCAAAACCGTTCGGCGATCGCCAGTTGCCATCTCTTCGATCTCGACTAAATTCCCCTGCTTTTGCAGGCAAACATACTCGTCCGGATCTAGACCGCTTTCATACCAACGCTGGACGTAATCTTTAACGACTTGCACAAATTTACTCCTCTCACCTTTACCTGGCGCTTTTAAGCTCAACCGTAGATTCGATTTGGGTTAGTAGCTGCTAAATAGAGACTTTACCAGGAATGTCCCTAATTTGTCCTGCATCTCATTTCTTGCCCTCAAGCGATCGCTGCCAAGAATTTTCTGCCCTTTTGAGGCCCGGATAGCAGCGATCCCTTCCAACTGACAGATCGATTTTTCTCAATTCTGGTTCCCATCGACTTGCGAGTAACTAGATTTTGATTGTTGCACAAATTGCTCGTACTGTCGGACAATTAACCGCTGAAGCGCTATAATCGCCGGGTTAATTTCCACGTAGCGGCGCTGGGGGGTGGCTAGATAGGTTTGCTGTTCGCTTTCGATCATCTCAATATCTTGAGCCAAAAACTTCAGCAAGACAAATCGCTGAATAATAGAAGCAAGTATTGGTTTAATCGGTCCGAGCAACCATTGGGGCAGACGAACTTTAAAAAAGAATAAGGCAAAAGATCTGCTTTCAACCGGACCTACAGGTAATCGCATTAAGTAAAGAGACGAGACTCCTTGTAGCGACGTAGAATAATGAGGGTAATGATATCGAACGGAGATAGGTAGGGTAGTGACGCGATCGGCGCTCTCGCTCAAGCCTAAAAATTTTGCCAGACGACCTCGGTAAGAAACTTGATATTCGGCACAGACCGATCTTTCCGTTTCCTCAAGACCGCTGAGGATGGGATCGAACCACCCCTGCAAGCCTTGATGGAGAAAACCATGGAAAACATCCATCGAATTCTCATTGCAAATGGAAAAATGGGCGCGGAAGCGGGCAGATACGGGAACCATCAACCATTCAGGTCGATCGAATTCAGGAATATCCGGTAGAGCGATAGAGGTGGCGGCGGCAGGATCGCCAGGGAAAACCCAGATAATGCTGTATTTTTCCTGGATGGGATAAGCGCGAGCTTGGGCGCGGGGCAGCTTTTGAGTTTTAGGCAAATAGGGAATATTGACGCAATTACCTTCACCGTTAAATTCCCAACCATGATAGGCACAAGCCAAGTGACAGCCTTGAACTTTACCTTCGTGTAAGGCCACCCCCTTGTGAGGGCAAGCATCTTCCAAAGCATGGAGTTGACCCTGGAGATCTCGGTAAATGACGATCGCCTGCTGCCAAACGACTGCACTCATGACTTCACCCGTTTTAAGCTCGTTAGCCCATCCGATCGCATACCAATAATTCGGGTTGATACCTACCTCTCTAACTGCGTTTTGGACTGTTTGACCAGTCAAGGTAGTAGCCAGTTCCATAAGTTCTCTGCCTCTCTCGCCTGTTTCTTTTGACTATATTTAGCTTTCTGGGTCGGGTTTCGTCAATATTCAACTTCAGATATCGATCTGGTAATAGGTAATCAGGAAAATTTTCCCAAGTTAAATACTCGAAACCATAAATAAAAGCCAAAAATTAACACCTCGACTTCTCTCGGTGTCGAACTTCTGACAAAAACTTTTTCCCTCAAGATCTGATACTCTCAATAAAATTTTAGCTAGAATTTTTTTGCTTGACTGGCAATCCTGTTTCCTTTTGCCCGGTTGGTGAGCTTGTCGAACCACTGCCTTACAACTTCTGCCTGCTTTTGACAACTACCCAACTGAAAAGACGCAAGCTTTATGCGACGATGACATTAAATGCGACCCTCGATCGGGCATTCGATCGCCCTTAACCTCCATGTACTGCGACTACCTGGTACAAGTTTTCACGGCCCGCGTCTGCGATGTAGCTCAAGAATCGCTTTTAGAATCTGCCTCTAATTTATCTACCAGGCTCAACAATCACTTCCTCACCAGAGCGATCTTCGATCGGATGCAGATTCCACCAGCGGACTTCGGCCCTGGGAATCTCAACGCCCTGACGTTAGGCAATTACAACAAAGTCGGTCTGGTGGGGTGGCTGGTGCAGAAAGGGATAATGCCACCGAGCAAGAAAGCGCCTTTCCGCGTTGGGCTTGAAGGGGCTGTCAATTACCCACCAATGTGGTTTGCTGCTGACGATAACTGGGTGCAGTGGTTCGCCCAAATTCACCATCCAGGGGCGCGAGACTGGATTCAGTCGGTCTCGTCCTCAGCGGTGCGCCCGCCGAAGATGATTAGCGCTCTGAAAGAGAAGGTATTTCTGGCATCGATCGACTTCGATAATATCGAACAAATTGAAGATTCGCTCGATCGGCTGCGGCCGCCCAAGTGGCCGGAAAATGTTTTGGGACGACTCGATCGCCAATCGATCGATCGGGGCAAATTGCTGTTTGCCGAGAATTGCGCCCAGTGTCACGTCCAAAGCTACGAGCCACCGAACTCGCTGGGCATCAAAGTTAAAAAGCGTCTGGCTTACGACGTAGGAACTGACCCCGTGGCTTACCAACAATTTAAGGAACATGGGGAGCAACGCGCCACCGAACTGCTAAATCTGGCTAATAAAATGCTGCAACTTCGTGAAGCACAGCTAACGAAGAAATTTGACAAAGATGTAGCCGCCAATTATGCGAAACACGATTCCCAAGGCAGACCGAACCAATTCGGGCTGGCGCAGGAAGAAGGCTACAGCGGGTCGGAAAAAGATTCATGGGAGAAGAGCGGGGCAGTCTATTGGGCATCTCCATTAGAAGGGATTTTTGCCTCATCCCCTTACTTGCACAACGGTTCGATCCCGACGCTTTCAGATCTACTGTCTGCGCCGGAGCAGCGCCCCACTACTTTCAAAACTGGAGGAACTGAGTTAGATCCCAAGCTCGTCGGCTTAAAGGGCAGCGGCTCCTTTGTTTACGACACCCGCGAGCCAGGTAAAGGCAACGGCGGACACTCGTTCGGTACGGCTCTTTCAACCGAGCAGAAGGTGGCTCCGATCGAATACTTGAAATCGCTTTAGCGGTGTTTTGGTAGCGAACGTTTTTTTGAACTCAACTAGCAGTAAAATTAATCTCTATCTGGCATTGGTTCGCCACTAAACCCCATGTACTGCGACTACCTGGTACAAATCCTCACTGCCCGCGTCTACGATGTAGCTCAAGAATCGCCTTTAGAATTCGCCTCAAGTTTATCTGCTAGGCTCAACAATCATCTTCTCCTCAAACGAGAAGATATGCAGCCCGTCTTCTCTTTTAAGTTACGGGGCGCTTACAACAAAATGGCGCATCTGCCGCCAGATTTACTAACGCAGGGAGTAATTGCCGCCTCAGCGGGCAACCACGCCCAAGGAGTAGCCTTGAGTGCGGCTAAGTTGGGGACGCGATCGCTCATCGTCATGCCGATTACTACTCCCCAAGTCAAGATTGAGGCCGTCAAAGCGCGTGGGGGCGAGGTGATTTTGCATGGAGATACTTATGATGATGCCTATGCCCACGCCCGTCAGCTATCGGCGGAAAAAGGTTTAACTTTTATTCATCCCTTTGACGATCCATATGTGATTGCCGGACAGGGAACAATCGGGATGGAGATTTTACGGCAATGCCAGCAGCCGATCCATGCCATCTTTGTCGCGATTGGGGGTGGGGGCTTAATTTCAGGAATTGCTGCCTACGTCAAACGCATCCGGCCGGAAATTAAAATTATCGGGGTGGAACCAGTAGATGCTGATGCCATGCACCGATCGCTCAAAGCCGGAAAACGAGTGCGGCTGTCTCAGGTGGGTTTATTTGCCGATGGCGTGGCAGTTAGGGAAGTTGGAGAAGAAACCTTCTGGTTGTGCCAGCAGTACGTCGATGAAATTATTTTGGTAGATACAGATGCTACCTGTGCCGCCATTAAGGACGTGTTTGCAGATACTCGATCGATTTTAGAACCAGCGGGAGCAATTGCGATCGCTGGGGCTAAAGCCTACGTCGAACGGGAGCAAATCGAGGGACAAACCTTAATTGCTATTGCTTCTGGTGCGAATATGAACTTCGATCGCCTGCGGTTTGTGGCCGAACGAGCGGAATTCGGGGAACGCCGCGAAGCCATCTTTGCCGTCACTATTCCCGAACGACCCGGCAGCTTGCGTCAGTTTTGTGAATGTTTGGGCAAACGCAACCTGACTGAATTTAGCTATCGGATTGCCGACGAAAAAGAGGCCCATATTTTTGTGGGCTTGCAAATTGAAAACCGCGCCGATGCTGCTAAATTAGCCGAAACCTTTGAAACTTGCGGTTTCACCACCATTGACTTAACCGACGACGAACTGACGAAATTGCACCTGCGGCACATGGTCGGCGGGCGATCGCTGCTGGCCCATCACGAATTATTCTACCGATTTGAATTTCCCGAACGTCCTGGGGCATTGATGAAGTTTGTCAGTTCCCTGAGTCCTAACTGGAATATCAGCGTCTTTCACTATCGCAACAACGGCGCAGACTACGGACGCATTGTCGTGGGGATACAAGTTCCACCTCAAGAGATGGAAGCATGGCAGGCATTTCTCGATACTCTAGGCTATCGCTATTGGGATGAAAGCCATAACCCAGCTTATAAGTTATTCTTGGGATAAACCTGATGGACACAACTGGACTCGAACCAGTGACCCCTACGATGTCAACGTAGTGCTCTAACCAACTGAGCTATGCGTCCTTCTGCACGATTTATTATTATAACACAAATTCGTAGAAACATCTAGGATGGGAAAGGATTAGAGAAAACTGGTATCATACCAAATCCGGTTTACAAAACCGTCTTGACCTCAAGGAGCCTCCGGCTCCCCTCTCCCACGGGAGAGGGGTTGGGGGTGAGGGCAGCAATGGATGGTATGAGAACCGGATTTGATATCAGTCCGGGTAAGCGTCAGTATTCACAACCAATTGCTCACAAGGACAAAGATTTTGCTTACTCACTTAAAAATCATGGGTACGATCGAAGATTTCTGTATAGAAACACTGGCATGAGGCAATGCCTGACGATAAATACGGCACGATCGCTTTTGCCGTACCGACACTGGAAGCTGCCTTGGGAGGAATGGAGGATATCCAGAGTTTCGAGGTGGCAATAGACGATCGAACAGTGCTGAAGATCCAATGGCATAACGGCTTGATGGCACGTAACAAACTGCGGGACTGCGCTAATGGCTTAGCCGCGGCCTCGGTAGAACTAAAAACATACATTGGGGAGGAAATTAGATCCAACACGCTTCGATCCTTCTACGATCGAGCGATATCTAGAGCGATTTTGCCACCGATCGAACCAGATGCCAACAATTGATGGGCGGTGGCTGCTTCTGCGAGTGGGAAGGTGTGGCTCAGATTGATTTTAAGTTTGCCCTCATCGATTAAGCGGGCGCATTGCTCCAAGATCTTGGCTTGAGCTTGTTGTTCGGCCGCGATGCCTTGTAACATCGGAGTCAACATCAGTTCAAAGCTAATTCTGAGGTTGCGATTCCTGGCAATTTTCCAGCTAGTATTAGCGTCGGGTTCGAGGATGGTAACGAGATCGCCATATACTCGCACGGCTGAAAAAGTTTGACTGAAAGTTTCACCGCCTACCGTGTCAAAAGCTAGATCGACTCCTTCCCCTTGACTCCATGCCAGAGCGGCGGCAGCAAAGTCGGTTTGCTGGTAAAAGATCGGATAGTCTGCCCCCAACTGCCGAACGAAATCAGCTTTTTGAGCCGAACTGACAGTCGTACAAACTTCAGCCCCCTGAAGTTTGGCTAGCTGAATGGCTACGTGGCCGACACCCCCTGCGCCAGCATGAATGAGAACTTTGCGTCCGGCTTCCAAGCGGCCGCGATCGTATAAAGCTTCCCAGGCAGTAATCAGAACTAAAGGGGCCGCCGCTGCTTCGGCAAACGAGAGGGATTCTGGTTTGCGAGCTACAAATCGTTCGTCTACCACCGTATATTCGGCATAATTTCCAGTTCTGTCGCCCAATCCGCCTTGACAGAAGTAAACGCGATCGCCCTCTCGAAACCGTCGGACGCTATTACCCACGGCTACCACTTCACCAGCCCCATCACAGCCTAAAATGGCAGGCATTTTTTCTGGGTAGAACGTGCCCCGCTGCCGCAATTTAGTATCTATAGGGTTAACTCCGGCCGCATGGAGGCGAACGAGGATTTCTGTATCTTTTTGAATGGTAGGTTCTGGAACTTCTTGAAGTTGCAATACTTCAGGATTGCCAGCGGCTGTCATCAAGACTGCTTTCATATTTTTAGTTAGCTTGCCACCATTAGGTACTGAAAAGAACTTTACCGTTACTAGTGGCTAGTAACTTTAGTTTCAAAGGTCCAGAGGTTTTGATATCTTCTGCTACCACAGCTTGAATATCGACGGGTTGGTTGTATTCCCTCAACTTCTGGAGGAAATTCAGCAAGTTGGTGATATTACCGTTGCCGATTTGCATGGTATCGCCAATCATGCCCGCACGAGACGATGCTAACTGGGCAGATGCAAGTAACTGATTTATCCGGTTGCGGACTTCCTGCTGGCTCATAGTGGTCGGATCGGCAGATGTTTGAGCCAAAACTTCTCCTTTGGAGAAAATGTCTTGATTGACTACGGCATCAGCGAACACTTGGACTTCAGTTTCTCCGACTAGGTAGTTGCCTGCTGAAATAATGCGCACGAAGTATTCTCGACCATCTTTAATCTCGTCGAGGACTCGCTCTACATCTGCTTGAGTAATTTGGACTACTCTTTGATTTGCCGTTTTTCCATCCAGTCTGGTGACTTTAATGGTTTGGCGATTGGCTTGGCTCAGCAGTTGATCGATCGCTTTTGGGGCGGCTGATGGCTCGACAATTTGCAGCACTCCAGCGGCTAAAACTTGATTGCGCAAAACGGCGACATTTCCTTGACGGAGAGATTGGTAATCTGTTTCTAGGCTTTTAACTTCTTGTTCTAAGAAAGATAATCTTTGCTCTCGCAACTTGAGTTGGGCCTCTAGTTGTTTGAGTTGGCGATCGCGTTCTTTTAATTGAGCCTCTAGCTGTTGTCTTTGGCGATCTAATATTTGGATTTGGGCTTCTCGTTCTTTGAGATCTCCATCCCGTTGAGCCAGTTTTTTCTCTAGTTCTTTAAGTTGGGACTGCCGTTCGGTCAATAGAGTTTCTTTGCCTTGAAGTTGATTTTCTAATTGTTCTCGACGAGCTTCTCGCTCGACAATTTCCTTTCTTAACTGATTTTTTTGTGCGTTCAATCGTTTTTCTTGCTCTTGCAGTTGAACGATAAATTTGTCGCGTTCGGCAATGGTTGAGTTGCGTCTAGAAATTTCTCGATCGCGCAGATTAATTTGTCCTTTGAGTTGAGCGACTTGAGCGTTCAATTGAGTTTCTTGCGCTCTGAGTTGAGCGATTTGATCGCCCAATTGAGAGACTTCAACGTTCAGTTGACCGACTTGCTGTTTGACTAGTTCTCGTTGCTTAATTAATTCTTGGCGATCGGTTTGCAGTTGCTCGATCTCATTACCTAACTTAGTTTTTTGCTGCAAAACTACTTGGAATTGCTGTTGAGTATTCTTCAGTTGAGCAGCCGTAGCCGTTTGTTTGGCGATCGCTATTTTTAAGTACGTCTCGATCGATTGCAGGCGTTTCTGAGCGTCAGATTGCTCGCTTCTGACTTTAACTAACTCGCTTTCGATTTCATTTTTTTGCTCGATGGCTTCAGTTAGATCTTCGCGAGTGCTAGAAAGTTTTCTTTGAATCCGGTTGAGATCGAATACTCCAGTACGCAACTGTTCGCTAGCGGCAAACAGAATGCCTAAAGTGGAAGCAGCAATTAAGCATCCAGTCAGAATTGTTACCAAAGTCGCCGTTTGGCGGGGACGCAAACTAAACAGCGTCAATCGGGCCTTGCCAACGCGCGTGCCAATCCGATCGCCTGACGCTGCAATGACACCCCCTAACACCAAAATTGCCAAAATCAGGATGTAACCACTGGTCATTGCCTGGTACTTGCTGTGTAACTCTAGGTTATCTCATCCTTGAAGTTTCTAACCAAAATTAGTTAATTATAAGTAGTAATTACTAACTCTGCACTCAAAACCTTTAGGTAAACTGCTGGCTCAAGGCCACGGGGTTATGAACCGTGATTTTCTTTTTATGAATCGAAATCATTTCCTGTTCCCGCAAGTCACCTAGCAATCGAGTTACTGTCACTCTAGTAGAACCGATCGCTTCGGCGATCGCTTGATGGGACAATTTGAGATCGATGGTGATGCCGTTGTTAGTTGGCGTACCAAAATCTCGGCACAAAATCAGCAAAAAACTGACCAATCTCGAACCCATATCGCGGTGCGCCAGGGTTTCGATCATCATCTCGGTTTCCAAAATCCGCGAAGAGAGTCCGCGCAGCATCAACCACGACAATTCGGAATTTTGTTTTAAAGCTTGCTCGAAGTGATCTATAGGTACTGAGAGCAACTCTACCGGGGTAAAAGCGACAGCGTGGTAAAACCTGTCAGAACGATTGCCTGTAATTAGCGATAGCACTCCAAAAACGCTATTTTCTCGCAATAGGGCTACAGTAATTTCTTCTCCAGCTTCGTAGACCCTAGATAACTTTACTGCCCCTTTAACCAAGAAATAAACCCGTTCTGCCGGATCTCCTGGGAAGAAAATTGTTTTGCCGCGATCGAAAGTTTCTACTACGGGGGGAAACGCCCCACCACCCATTTGACGAAATACAGATGCTAGGGGTTTATCTTGCACTGCGACCATAATCGATTACTTTCACGCTCGTAACTTTAAGTGCCGATCGGCTAATTACAATTGCTTGCTGTAGGAACTCAGAATAATTGCCTACTCTAGCTTTGAAAACTTAATCATTAATTTCAGTTAGTTTTTTGTGCGATTTGATACAAAATCTCCTGCTGCCAATTTACTTTCACAACTTTGAACCGATAAGAATCGCAAATTTTTATTAGAACATAGGCAAAGCCATATATCTTTTATTTTGCTCGCGTACTTAAATATAAGAGTAGATCGGTCGATATTTGCGGATCGCTGTTGCCTTTATAATAAGACATTATGCTAAATTTAACCGGAAAAAACGCCCTAGTTACGGGAATTGCCAACAATCGCTCGATCGCCTGGGGAATTGCCCAACAACTTCACCAAGCGGGAGCCAATCTAGGTATAACTTACTTACCAGATGATAAAGGCCGATTTGAAAAAAAGGTGGCCGAACTGGTAGAGCCTTTGCAGCCGAGTATCTTTGTGCCCTGTAACGTTCAAGATGACGCTCAAATTGAGGCGGCTTTTAAAACGGTAGCCGATAAATGGGGCAAAATAGATATCCTGATTCACTGTCTGGCTTTTGCCAATAAAGAAGATTTAACTGGCGATTTCAGCCAGACTTCCAGAGCCGGATTTACTCAAGCTTTAGAAATCAGCGCCTACTCTTTGACGCAACTAGCCGCCGCTGCCAAACCTTTGATGGCTGAGGGCGGTAGCATTGTCACGCTGACATATTTGGGTGGAGTGAAAGTAATTCCCAACTATAACGTCATGGGAGTGGCAAAAGCTGCCCTAGAAATGAGCGTGCGTTATTTAGCAGCAGAACTGGGATCGCACAATATTCGGGTAAATGCGATTTCAGCCGGGCCGATTCGCACTCTGGCATCTTCGGCGGTTGGTGGCATTCTCGATATGATCCACCACGTTGAGGAAGTGGCCCCACTAAAGCGGACGGTGACTCAATTAGAAGTAGGTAATGCAGCAGCTTTCTTGTGCAGCGATTTAGCCAGCGGGATTACCGGACAGATTCTCTATGTCGATGCGGGCTACGAGATTATGGGAATGTAGGGGATAGCCCTCACCCCAGCCCTCTCCCACGGGAGAGGGAGCAAGAAGAAGATTGTAGGTTGGGTTGTAGGCGTAGCCTTCCCGCAGGGTAAGGAGTGAAACCCAACACCCCAGGAATGACGGGTTTCTACGTTAATTATGACCGATCGACCGGATTTAATATCAGGCGATCGCTCTCTAAAACTCTTAGAGACAAGTCATTGAGAGAGCCTGTAAACTGGGATTAGCAGAATTTTTCTAGCTTGAAGGATAACAACTAATGGTAGACCCAGCAACCGCCATTACAGCTAGCGCGATCGCTACTCTGGCTTTCAACAAGTTTCTAGAGTCGGGGATGGGCAAGCTGGGGGAGAAGTTTACCGAAACTGCGATCGCCAAAATGGACGAACTCCGTAAAAAGATTGTGGCGAGATTGCGGGGCAAGTCGTTGAACCTAGATGAAGCGTTGGTAAAGGTAGAAGAGGGCGATCGCACTGCCTTGAATACTATTACCAAAAATCTTGATGTGGCGATGGAAGATTACCCAGATTTTGCCGCAGAAATTCGGGCGATCGCTAACGAGATTAACCTAGAGCAGATTCAAGACAACAGCAGCATGAATCAAACCAACTATGGGGGGACAAACTACCAAACGAAAACAGGTCAGGATAATACTAATTTTCTGGGCGGAGAGCATCACCACGGTCAAAAGTAGTTGCTAGCGAGTACGGAACATGAGCCAGAGCAACTATGGAGGGACGAACTTCCAAACCCAGACAGGGAAAGACAATACTAATTTTCTGGGCGGAGAGCATCGTCACTACTACCCGCAACAGGCAACACCTTCTACTGGGATTCCTAAAAACCTTCGCCCTAGTAGTGTAGTTGAGTTCGTCGGGCGGGAAAAAGACTTGGAACGACTGCACGAACAGTTGCAACAGTCCGATCGCATTGCGGTGACAGCAGTACGAGGGATGGGTGGCATTGGCAAAACAGAACTGGCTTTGCAGTACGCCTGGACTCACTACGATCGCAAAACATATGAGGGTGGAGTGTGCTGGGTGCGGGCAGTTGAAGATGTGGGACTTCAGATTGTCGGTTTTGCTCGATCGCTCTTGGGGTTGAATCTGCCAGAACAGTTGGAAACGCTTTCAGAACGGGTGGCTTATTGCTGGCAGCATTGGCGAGAAGGCGACGTATTGCTGGTGTTTGATGATGTCAGCGATTACAAGGAGATCGATCGTTATTTGTTAGGGTTGGATCGGCGGTTTAAGGTGCTGCTGACGACGCGATCGCAGTTAGGGGCTGGCATTCTTACTTTACCGCTGGATGTGTTGGACGAGCGATCGGGGCTGGATTTATTGCGATCGCTAGTGACTGCCGAGCGAATAGATTCGCAATTAGATGATGCCCAAAAGTTGTGCGAGTGGTTGGGTTATTTGCCCTTGGGATTGGAACTCGTGGGGCGGTATCTTGCACGAAAACCGGATCTTTCGCTGGCACAGATGCGGCAACGGTTAGAACAGCAGAAATTAGCAGCACGGGCCTTGGTGAAGGCAGAGTCAGACATGACTGCCAAGCTGGGAGTCGCAGCCGCGTTTGAGTTGAGTTGGCAGGAATTGGATGCACAGGCACAGCAGTTGGGACAATTGCTGAGTCTGTTTGCCCTAGCACCGATTCACTGGAATCTAGTCGAGCAATGTTGGGCTAGCGCGGATAGCGAAACACTGGAAGATCTACGGGATGAAGGACTGCTGAAGTTACATTTATTGCAGAAATTGCAGAAAGTGGAAGCAGTTTTTTACCAACTCCATCCCCTAATCCGAGAGTTTTTCCTCGCCAAGCTGGAGGAGACAGAAACCGCTACCGATATCAAACAGGCGGTATGTACGGTGATGGCAAAAGCCGCACGCCAGATGCCTTCTACTCCATTGCGGCAGGAGATCGAGAAATTTAAGCCTATAGTGCCTCACCTACAAGAGATCGCCACCACCCAAATCGACTATCTCAGCGATGAAGACCTGATTTGGGCATTAGTGGGAGTTGCACGTTTTTATAAAGGTCAGGGACTTTATCAACAAGCAGAACCCTGGTATCGGGAATGCTTGAATGCTACCCAAACTCGTTTCGGACAAGACGATCGCCTAGTGGCAGACAGTCTCAACAACCTGGCAGGACTTTACCGCTTGCAAGGGCGTTACGAGGAAGCCGAACCCCTCTATCTCCGTTCCCTGGAGATCCGCGAACAGCAATTGGGAGCCAACCATCCCGACGTGGCAGCTAGTCTCAACAATCTAGCAACACTTTACGAATCGCAAGGGCGCTACGGGGAAGCCGAACCCCTCTATCTCCGTTCCCTGGAGATCTGCGAACAACAATTGGGAGCCAACCATCCCGACGTGGCACAAAGCCTTAACAATCTGGCAGGACTTTACGAATCGCAAGGGCGCTACGAGGAAGCCGAACCCCTCTATCTCCGTTCCCTGGAGATCCGCGAACAACAATTGGGAGCCAACCATCCCGATGTGGCGACTAGTCTCAACAACCTGGCATTACTTTACCGCTCGCAAGGGCGCTACGAGGAAGCCGAACCCCTCTATCTCCGTTCCCTGGAGATCTGGGAACAACAATTGGGAGCCAACCATCCCGACGTGGCACAAAGCCTTAACAATCTGGCATTACTTTACCGCTCGCAAGGGCGCTACGAGGAAGCCGAACCCCTCTATCTCCGTTCCTTGGAGATCCGCCAACAGCGATTGGGAGCCAACCATCCCGACGTGGCACAAAGCCTTAACAATTTGGCAGAACTTTACCGCGTGCAAGGGCGTTACGAGGAAGCCGAACCTCTGTATCTCCGTTCCCTGGAGATCCGCCAACAGCGATTGGGAACCAACCATCCCAACGTAGCAACTGGTCTCAACAATCTGGCAGAACTTTACCGCTTGCAAGGGCGCTACGGGGAAGCCAAGCCTTTCTATCTCCGTTCCCTGGAGATCTGGGAACAGCAATTGGGAGCCAACCATCCCAACGTGGCAGCCAGTCTCAACAATCTGGCAGAACTTTACCGCTTGCAAGGGCGCTACGGGGAAGCCGAACCTCTCTATCTCCGTTCGCTGGAGATCCGTCAACAGCAATTGAGAACCAACCATCCCGATGTGGCGACTAGTCTCAACAACCTGGCATTACTCTACCACTTGCAAGGGCGCTACGGGGAAGCGCAACCTCTCTATCTCCGTTCGCTGGAGATATACGAACAGCAATTGGGAGCCAACCATCCCAATACAATAACAACACGGCAAAATCTCGAAATTTTGCGACAGCAAATGAATTCGCAATCGTAAAGATACGATCGAATTAGCAACCTCGATCGGGCGATCGAATCATAAGAAAAAACCGAGCGATCGCAGTTGTGAAGAGAGAGAATCAGGCGATCGCTTTTGGTATGGAGGGTAGAGAGCGATCGCAATTATTGGCATTGTTAGTTAATATCGTAGAGAGTGAAACCTGAATTGAGGCATAAGAAAGGTGGATAATTCGGTTACTTACACGGATGCTTGTAACAACTTTGCCAAAATCTATGATGCCGTCACCTCATCCGAGCAACCCATAGAAATCGTTCGTGAAGGCGCTGAAAGTGTATCTGTGATTTTGACATCGGAACTAAACAGTTTGCTAGAAACCGTCTACCTCTTCCAGTCTCACGAAAATGCTACACGCCTATTAGATGCGCTGCAACGCGCTAAAGCTGGAACCAACCAACCTCAAACCATAGAGGAATTGCGCCAGGAGTTTGGACTTGGTGAAGAAGAAAAAATCCCAGCGTGAAGATCCTGAAACAACCCCAAACCCATCTACACCAAAAGCTGACCGAATCATAGTTTTCGATCGCCGTTTTTTGGAAGATTTGACCTATTGGGTGGAGACAGACCGGAAAATGGCGCTACGCCTTTTGTCTTTTGTAGAAGAGATTAGACGCAGCCCGTTTGAAGGAATTGGTAAGCCAGAACCTTTGAAATATCAAGATGCCAATATTTGGTCGCGCCGTCTAACCCAAGCAGATCGTATTGTTTATATAGTGACTGACGATCGCATTGAGTTTTTACAAGGTCGCTATCACTATGGCGATCGCTAACTTCACCACAGGAACCTACCATGAACAACCAACCGAGAATACCCGATCCAGAAACCAGGGCGCGATCGGTTGCCAGAATGCGTGAAATTTGCCTGATGTTTGACGCTCAAATCGTAGCTCAAATCGTATTACTGGATGAATTAATTGCCCAAGGAGAAGCTGAAAATCGTCAAAATCCCATCAATATTTACCGACGAGAACAGGGTAAACGTTTACTGGAGTCCCTGAAGCAACAAACAGCAAAATAAAATCAGAGCGATCGCCCTTACCTAAATACTTATCAGATCTAGTCGATTTGCCGTAATATAATTAGCCTGCGCAGGCAGGCTTTACAGCGGTGGGCAAAAAAATCGCTATAGATTTATCTATGGGGCTTTTATAATTCATAATTCATAATTTATAATTCAGATGACTACCCTTAAAAAATCGCTACCCCGGATTTTTCGATTTTCTCAGTCTCCCAGTCTCTCAATCGTGCTATTGGTAATTGGGCTATTGATTACGGTAATCTTCGTTGCGATCGCGATTTTTGCCCCTGTCATGCAATCTTGGGGATGGTTGCAAAACCCCCTAGAGTCGCTCAGCAATCCTCGGCTACAGCCACCTTCTGGCGAGCATTGGTTTGGTACCACTAGCGAGGGTTACGATGTTTTCTCTCGTACCGTATTTGGCTCTCAAGCTGCCTTGCAAGTGGTATTGATGGCTACAGTCTTGAGCCTGATTGTTGGGGTTCCTTTAGGGATGGTGAGCGGTTACTTGGGCGGTAGAGTAGACCAAGTGCTGCTATTTTTGATGGATGCGATCTATACCCTACCCAGGCTGCTGCTATCGATGACGCTAGCCTTTGTCGTCGGACGGGGAGTTTTTAATGCTGCGATCGCCGTTAGCATTCCCTATATTGCCAAGTATTATCGAGTGGTACGCAATCACACTGCTAGCGTCAAGAATGAAGTATTTATCGAAGCAGCACAGGCGATGGGAGCTTCTACGGGTAGAGTTTTGTGGCGCTATCTGTTTCTCAACGTCATTCAGAACGTTCCCGTTTTGTTTACCCTCAATGCTGCCGATGCAATTTTAACTCTCAGCGGTTTGGGATTTCTCGGACTCGGTTTGCCAGAAGACACTCCAGAATGGGGGCGCAGTTTAAAAGATGCTTTGAGCGATTTGCAACTCGATCTCAATCCGGTGACTGGGGAAGAAGGAACTTTTTGGTGGACGACTCTATTTCCTGGTTTGGCGCTAACCTTGATGGTAGTTGGCTTGTCTCTGTTGGGTGAAGGATTGAGTGAGTTAATCGATCCGCGATCGCGCAAAGAAAATCAGTAGCAAAGGGTTAACAGAGACAGAAAAAACAAGGGAGAGGATTCTTCTAAACTTCTAAATTCTCTCAATATCATGGATTATCAAAGATTTATCGATATGAAGCTGAATATATTGAAATCGCCGTGCGTCTGGGGATAGATCGAGAGTGGAGAAATCAGATTAAACAGCAAATCGCCAATAACCATCACCGCCTCTACGACGACAAAACTTGCGTAACTGCTCTTGAAGAATTTTATCGAAGTGTGGTTTACTCAAATGGATCGACAGCTACAACTAAATTAAACTGACAACTGTGGGCGATCTAGAAGTAATTGGCATCGATTTAGGAGGAACCGCAATTAAGTTAGGGCGTTTCCTCAAAGATGGGACTTGCTTGCAGTCTTTCAGTTTAGCAACACCCCAACCAGCCTTACCTGAAGCCGTACTCGATGCCATGCTCTTAGGAATATCAACTCTGGCAGCGGACGTGAAGCAAATCGCTGCGATTGGCGTGGGAACGCCGGGGCCTGTGGATATCGAGGGGCGAATCGCTAAAGTGGCAATTAACTTACCTGGCTGGCACGAAGTTCCGCTAGCCGATTGGCTAGAAGCAAAAACTAGTATCCCAACTATGCTGGATAACGATGCCAACTGCGCTGGTATGGGAGAAGTTTGGCTGGGAGTTGGCAGTCAGTTTCGCAATTTAATTATGCTGACGCTCGGTACTGGGGTGGGGGGTGCGATCTTTCTCGATGGCAAACTATTTAATGGCGATCGCGGTGCCGCTGGCGAGTTAGGATTGATTACTTTGAACCCCGACGGCCCGCCCTGCAATAGCGGCAATCAAGGTTCTTTGGAGCAATATCTCTCGGTGGGAGCCATTCGCCGCATGACCGGGAAAGAACCAGATGAATTATGGGAATTAGCCAAAGCTGGCGATTGCAATGCCTTAGATTTTTGGCAAAGATACGGACGCTACCTCGGAGCGGGGTTGGCCAGTCTGATTTACGTACTAACACCAGAAGCAATTATCATCGGTGGCGGGATCGGTGCTAGTACCGAATTTTTCTTTCCTGCCGCTTTAGCCGAAATCGAGCGTCGAGTCATGCCAACTTCTCGCCAGGGATTACAACTTTTACGAGCGCAGTTAGGCAATCGAGCCGGAATAGTTGGAGCCGCGAAATTGGCTTGGCAAAAAATTGGAGTGGGCATAGGGCATCGGGCATAGGGCATCGGGCATCAGGCACAATTCTCTTTGCCGCTCTTTCCTCTATTGTTAGAGGCTGATGAGACGGAGATCGCCTCCTCGATCGCAGTTCTCAATTGAGTGCAGTAAATTCTTGTAGGGTAGGCAGCGTGCCTACTGATTTTGTTGCAGAAGCTCTAAATACTGGTTCAACTCCAAGGCCCTGACTCTAACTATATCTAAGCGGTTAGAAGCTCTAGCTGGGATATAAATTGTTCCTTGCAAGCCGGAGTAGATGCGATCTAAAAGCTCGAATTCGGCATCTCGATATTTCAACCAAGCTAGCTGAGCTTTTTTGAGAGATGCTTTCCCTTTGGCATCCAGTTGGCGATTCAAGGCGTTGTAGGCTCTATTTAACTCTCGATCCCACATTTCATAGGCTCGGCCGATACACTCCACCATTCCCGCTGTAGTGAAATCTTTCTGAAGGCATATTTCTAAAGTTCGGTCTATGGGATGGTCTTTTTTCGTTCCTTCTTCGGCAGAAGCAACACTAGAAAATAGCACGAAACTTAAAATTAACGATATAGAAATGGATAGGTTTTTTGTCATTTTTAGGTACTTGCTTGAGTCTTTTTACTTGATCCCTTAGTAGTAGCTGCTAGATAAGCTAACAAAAAATTACAAGATCGTGGGGGAGATGGCAGATCGGGTTAGCCGTGGGTAGACTGAAGACAGAATAGAAGAAAAAAATATGATTTCCACAGCTAAAACCCACTATCACACTTCCCAAATCGCCAAAGAGCGATCGCTGACTTTATGGCTCGATGAAGTCGGAATTGACGATATTCCCCTAGTAGGTGGCAAAAATGCTTCTCTAGGAGAAATGATTCAGCAACTCACCTCTAAGGGCGTAAACGTCCCTAACGGATTTGCTACCACAGCTTATGCTTATCGCTATTTTATTCAAGCAGCAGGGATCGAAGCCGAACTGCGCCACCTATTTGCTGACCTGGATGTTGAAGATGTTAACAACTTAAGACAACGGGGACAAAAAGCGCGATCGCTGATTATTCATACGCCATTTCCGGCGGAATTACGGAAAGCAATTACAGAATCTTATGAAGCTTTGTGCGATCGCTACGGGGAAGATCTGTTTGTCGCCGTTCGTTCTAGCGCCACGGCGGAAGACTTACCGGATGCCAGCTTTGCCGGACAGCAAGAAACTTTCCTCAACGTCCAAACAGATAAGGGTGTGTTAGCGGCTTGTCATAAATGCTTTGCCTCCTTATTTACCGATCGCGCCATTTCCTATCGCCAGATCAAAGGGTTCGACCACTTCGATGTCGCCCTGTCGGTGGGAGTGCAAGCGATGGTGCGTTCCGATTTAGCCTCATCGGGAGTGATGTTTTCGATCGACACGGAAACTGGATTTAAAGATGCAGTATTAGTAACGGCGGCTTACGGACTGGGAGAAAATATCGTTCAAGGGGCAGTCAATCCCGATGAATACTTGGTGTTTAAACCAACTTTAAAAACGGGATTTCGCCCCATTTTAGATAAGCGGTTAGGCACGAAAGAATTCAGATTAGTTTGCGATCTCGGCGGCTGCAAAGTTACCAAGCAAGAAAGAGTGCCTTTAGGCGAACAACAGGCATTCGCCCTGAGTGAAGATGAGATTTTACAACTGTCTCGGTGGGCTTGCACGATCGAAGACCACTACAGTCAAGTGCGAGGGGTTTACACCCCGATGGATATCGAATGGGCTAAAGATGGGATTACGGGCGAACTATTTATCGTCCAGGCGCGTCCCGAAACGGTGCAATCGCAAAAAAGCCAACAGATATTACGCACCTATCACCTGCAAGGCGATGTAGAGACGCGCCATGGCGCGTCTGTATTAGTCAGGGGACGTGCCGTAGGAGAAGCGATCGGGCAAGGCAAAGCGCGAGTAATCGTCGATGTCAGCAAAATCGATTTATTCCAGCCAGGAGAAGTTTTAGTTACCAATAGAACCGACCCCGACTGGGAACCGATCATGAAAAAAGCTAGCGCGATCGTTACCAACCAAGGCGGCAGGACGTGCCACGCCGCCATTATCGCCAGAGAAATGGGAATTCCGGCGATCGTCGGTTGCGATAATGCTACAGATGTCTTGAAAACAGGGCAAGAAATCACTGTTTCTTGCGCCGAAGGAGATGAGGGCTTAGTTTATGCTGGGTTGTTGCCCTACGAAATCAAGGAAGTAACCCTGGCAGACTTGCCGCGCCCCCGCACCAAAATCATGATGAACGTCGGCAATCCTGAAGAAGCTTTTAAACTCTCGGCGATTCCCAACGATGGAGTCGGATTGGCGCGGTTAGAGTTTATCATTGCCAATCACATCAAGGTTCACCCCTTAGCGTTAATTCATTTCGATAGCTTAGAAGATGAAACCCTCAAAGCCAAAATCGAGCAATTGACCGGACTTTACGACGACAAACCCCAGTATTTTGTCGATAAGTTAGCCCAAGGAGTCGGCAGACTGGCGGCGGCTTTCTACCCGAATCCAGTAGTAGTGAGGATGAGCGACTTTAAAACCAACGAGTACGCCAATCTCTTAGGCGGACAGCAGTTTGAACCCAAAGAAGAAAACCCGATGTTGGGCTGGCGGGGGGCTTCTCGCTATTACGACGATCGCTATCGGGCAGCTTTTGCTCTGGAATGTCGAGCGATAGAACGAGTGCGCGAGCAAATGGGTTTGACGAATGTTATCCCGATGATTCCCTTCTGTCGCACCCCTGATGAAGGTCGGAAAGTGCTGGCAGAGATGGCGCAGAACGGTTTAGAACGGGGTAAAAATGGCTTGCAAGTCTACGTCATGTGCGAGTTGCCCAGCAACGTCATTTTGGCCGATGAATTCAGTCAAGTGTTCGATGGATTTTCGATCGGCTCTAACGACCTGACTCAGCTTACTCTAGGTTTAGACCGAGATTCGGCGTTAGTGGCGCATATTTTTGACGAACGCCACCCAGCGGTGAAGCGCATGGTGAAAATGGCGATCGCGACTGCCAAAGAAAACGGTCGTAAAATCGGTATCTGCGGGCAAGCACCGAGCGATTATCCTGAATTTGCCCAATTCTTGGTCGAACAGGGAATCGACTCGATTAGCTTGAATCCCGATTCGGTGCTGAAGACGCTGCTGCACGTTGCTGAGGTCGAACGAGAAGGGCATAGGGAATAGGGCATGGGGCATCCCACAACCATTCGTAGGGGCGGGTTTTGCCCAAAATGCTGGCGGCATAGCCATCTAATTTAATTCAAACCCGCCCTGCCACACCGATAATACCAAAGCTGGTTCTCATGCCCCCAATTGCTGCCCTCACCCCCAACCCCTCTCCCACCTCAAAGAAGCCCTCTCCTACGAGGAGAGGGTAAAGGAAGTTTCTGTTATCTGAGGGGAGCCAGAGCGCGATCGCTGGGATTTTCATCTGATAGCAACCTAAGCCGCATACCTAATAATTTCTACCTCAGCACCATTATTGACTGCTGTTTCCGCTTGCTGTAATAACTGTTCGGTGGCTATATCGCTCAAGTAATATTCACCACAGTTATCGCAAACTTCGGCTGGGACTTTCTTGAAAATGACCAAGCAATTATCTCGCTCTAAAGTAACAGTTGCCAAACCAGGTTTGGTATTACCATGTTTACAAATTACACATTTCATAAATTTATTTCCTCGTCCTAAAATTATCTGACCACAAATTCCGCTCTGGTATATAAGCAGTTACAACGTAACCTGTATCTGTAGATTCATCGTAAGAAAAAACTACATGAATGGGCTTACCTTCGACAAAATCAAGTAAAACATAGCTAGGAAACGGGGTATCATCAAGGTTTTCTTCAATTACTTCTCCATAGGCTATAACTGCTTGAACTTCACGTTTGCTAATCCGGCGAAAAAACATTTGTTAGATAGCATGGCTCGAAAAAACTAAATTTTGGCAATTCACAGTGGAAAAGGGAAAGAGAATAAAAGGCTAATGAGTCTGCGCTGAGGAACAGAGAACGCGAAAACCGAAGCTCCTCCTCCTTTTGTCCGGCTCGTGAATGAGACGAGTCGCGCTACGGCAATACCTAGGACTATGGCCCCCTGAACCTCCGCGCAGCATCCAGAGTTCATTATGTCCTCCAGATCCCCAAACGCTGCCATCAGAGGGCGCATCATTGTAATTTGCATGGCCAGGATCGGCACACCATTCACAGACGTTGCCGTGCAGATCGTATAACCCAAAAGCATTAGGGGGAAAACTACCTACATCGGTTGTTTGTTCGCGAAATACGCCTTTTGGGGCTGAGCCGTATGTATCATTCCCGTAGTAGTTGGCTACATCTGTGGTGATTGTTTCCCCAAAGTGAAAGGGTGTAGTTGTTCCCGCACGACAGGCATATTCCCATTCGGCTTCACTCGGTAGGCGATAGGTTTTACCAGTTATTTGAGATAGCTTTTGACAAAACTCATTGGCATCATGCCAGAAAACTTGTTCTACTGGTTGTTTCTTGCCTTTCCAATGAGATGGATTGTTACCCATTACTATTTCGTATTGTTCTTGAGTAATGGGATATTTGCCCATAAAAAACGGGCCTACAGTTACTCGATGCTGCGGACTTTCATCGTCATTTTTTCCCTCCTCATTATCTGGCGAACCCATCATAAATGTGCCACCACGAATCTTCACCATTTCTAAAATTATGCGCCCACCTAAATTTTCCGTCAAGTATTCGGCTCGTCTCCGACTTTTATCGATTATCTTCCCTCGTGCATCTAATATCACCACCTCAAACTCAAAAGTTTGTAAAGGTAATTTTTGAGGGCTTGGTTTGACGGGATTTGGTGTGGAGATGACGATATTTTTGGCTGCCGATTTAGGTAGTGTAGAAACATTAGATGGCAACGTCTTGACATTTGCCTGGTTCAAGTCAGTTAATACTTCATCAACTGACTGATAGCGCCGCTTAGTAGCATTGGCAATCGTCTTATCGAGAACTCGACCCAGTTCGTCGCTGACAGGGTTATCGACTAAAAACTGTCGCCATCCCCAGTCATCTTCAGCGACATCAAACAATTCAAATGGTGAGATATCAGTGAGTCAATGAATGCAAGTTACGCCCAAGCTATATAAATCACTGGCGAAAACGGCTTTTCCTCTAGTTTGTTCTGGGGCAATATATTCCGCCGTACCAATTACGGTTCCGGTTTTCATTAAAGCCGTTCCCGTAGCGTATTTAGCTGCGCCAAAATCTACTAATACTAATTGCTCGTTCCGGCTTTTAATAATATTCTCTGGTTTGATATCCCGATGAATGACCTGATGGGAGTGAATAAACTCTAAAACTGGTAATAAATTAGTTAATAAATGGCGAATTCTGGCTTCGTTAAAAGTGCCTTCGGTTTTTAAGCTTTGGACCAGGTTTTCTCCTTCGATGAATTGCTGCACTAAATACTGGCGATCGTCTTGGGTAAAGTGCGCCAGCAATTCGGGAATTTGAGGGTGTTTGCCCAAGTCATCGAGGCGAACTGCTTCTTGGGCAAAGAGTTCAGCCGCTTTCTGGGCGTTGTCAGTTCCTTGGGCTTGAGGGTAAAACTGTTTGATGACACACGCAGGCTTAGATGGTTTGTCTTCATCTACGGCTAAGTAAGTTTTCCCAAATCCACCCTGTCCGATCGTTTTGATAGCGCGGTAACGTTCTCGCAAAAGTAGTTTTGTGCCGCAACTTTGGCAAAATGTCGTGTTAGCTGCATTCTGGGGTTTCTGACAGTTGAGGTTGAGGCAGTAGCTCATAAGAGTAGGTAAGCGACAGTCCGATCTTAAAGCTAACCGTTTAACCTCCTGAAGAGCAAGGTTAATTCTTAGCCCGATCGAGACTTATGCCAAATCCGGTTGGAAATATCGTACTAGGCGTAAGTCCTGGCTATGTCAAATTTTGCAACCACTTAGTTAAATCTTCCATATGCTGAAAGTTCAACAATGCTACTCCCAAATCTTCTAATCGATCGATTTCTAAGCTGCGAATCTGTGCCTCCATTTCTGAGTCCAAAGAGCCAAATTTCACCGACAGCATTCGTAAAACTAGTTTAATCTGACCTTCCTTTTGCCCCTGCTCGATACCTTGTTCCATCCAACTAGTTACTATTTGCATCACTTCTTCTCTCTCCTTTGGTTCAATTGTACTGAGTTCTGATTCAAATACTTTTACCTCTGATTCGGTTAATCTTAAATATGTATCCACAAACCCCGATATCAACTGCATTCTGGCTGGATCTAGCTTTAAGGTGACTAGCAGGCGGAGACATTCAGCTTTGACTTGCGGACGCTCTTGAGGGGCAATTTTCATCTTGGCCATCAATGCCGAAGCTAGAGGATTGCGTTGGTTCAAGAAATCTCGCCAATTGAGTCGATTGAGTTGAACTGCACGATAATTAAATTCTAGTACCTTCCAATCGGGGAACTCAATTTGATAGTTACTAGCAGCAGCTTTTTGAGGTTCATCGTAGGAAAAAACCGCGATCGGATAGACGGGAAGAGCAAATTTCTCATGTAACCTGGCAAAATAGGTAAACATCCTCTGGCTAAAGTTACCTCTCGATTCCGATTGATTCTCTAGGTGAATCAGGAAAAAAGACGATCGCCCTCGAAACTGTGCTTGTACGACTAAATCGGTTTCGTGGCGTTCTCCCGCCGTCACATCGGTAAATATCTCCTTATCCAAAAAAGTGACGGAATCGGGTTCGAGATACGCTATCACTTCAGAAAAAAATAGCTCGATGAATTCCAGGAAAAAGGTAGAGAGTAGTTCTTTGAAGAGGCGGTCGTGGTCAATCATCGGCTAGAAGTTCGATCGAGCTTAGGTCTGACGAGTTTTCTCCAGAATAGCCGGATTCCTCCGCCGACAGTCAAGGGCGATCGCTCCTAGAGGCTGAGCCGTCGATCGCAGATCTAAAATCTAACTAAAAGAAACAGCTAAAATTTGAGAAATATGTAAAAATTTATAGATTTGTGAATTCTGGGGCGCTAGGGACTGATGAAGATTTTGGTACTGAGTTGGGAATTTCCACCTCGAATTGTGGGCGGGATTGCCCGTCATGTCGCGGAGTTATATCCAGAAGTTGTCAAGCTGGGACATGAAGTTCATTTAATCACGCTGGAATTCGGTCAGGCCCCCCTATACGAGATAGTAGAGGGAATTCACGTCCACCGGATAGGAGTTGGTTACAGCCACAACTTCTTCCACTGGGTAGGAAATATGAACGAGAGCATGGGGCGACATGGAGGAAAGCTGATCCAAGAAGAAGGCCCGTTCGATCTGATTCATGCCCACGATTGGTTAGTGGCAGATTGTGCGATCGCTCTCAAACATTTGTTTAAAATCCCTGTGATAGCCACCATCCACGCTACTGAATTCGGTCGTTACAACGGTTTATATAACGACGACCACTTTTACATTAGCGGCAAAGAAAAGCAGTTGGCTTATAACGCTTGGCGGGTAATTGTCTGTACTGACTATATGCGCCGGGAGATCGAACGGGCATTAGAAAGTCCTTGGCACAAAACCGACGTAATTTATAACGGCATTCGCGCGGAAAAGAAACCCCGCTGGCAAGATTTCGATGCTGCCAGCTTCCGCCGTCACTTCGCTGAAGATGGTGAAAAGATCGTCTACTATGTCGGGCGGATGTCTTACGAAAAAGGAGTTTCTGTCCTGTTGAATGCGGCTCCTAAAGTGTTGTGGGACATGGGAGGTCGGGTCAAATTTGTCTTGATTGGCGGCGGCAATACCGACCATTTAAAGCGTCAAGCCTGGGATTTAGGAATTTGGAGTCAATGTTTTTTCACTGGCTTCATGTCTGACGAAGACTTGAATAAGTTTCAGACGGTAGCCGATTGTGCGGTCTTTCCCAGTCTCTACGAACCCTTTGGCATCGTTGCCTTAGAAAGTTTTGCCGCCCGCGTTCCGGTAGTCGTTTCCGATACTGGAGGGTTGCCAGAAGTCGTACAACACACCAAAACTGGAATTGTCACTTGGACGAACGCTCCTAGTTCGCTCGCTTGGGGGATTTTGGAAGTATTGAAAAATCCAGGCTACGCCCAGTGGTTGATCGATAATGCCTATGAAGATCTAGAACGTCGATTTAATTGGGCAAAGTTGGCGCGACAAACTGAGGCCGTTTACCAGCAAGTATTGCAAGAGCGATCGCAAGTTGATTGGCAATAAGCACAATTCGCAATTCGCAATTGACAATTCGCAATTATTGGCGATCGTATCAAATCTAGAAAGATTATTTTCGCCTGACGAATGAATAACTCCTGCGGAGACGCTACGCGAACGCGGCTATACAGTCAAAGTCCGCCTGCCCAGACTTCAAGACAGAACCTCTAGCATAAGTTGATAACTCATCATAATTATCAGCGTTTATCTGCGTTATACATCCAAAGTTTAGATTTTTGCCAGAGGTCTACTTTCTTAAAGGTTGTACCCAAGGTTCAAACACCGATACTAATTCTTGACGACTGACGACTAAAGTAGGTAACGATCGCTGTCCGTAATTTTCGCCAACTTTGAGGGGAAAAATCGGGGCCGATTCTAACGATATCCAAACCGCACCAGCCGCTTGCACGATCGAGTAAACAGCGGCTAAATCCCAAATTTTTGGTGTAGCTTCCACGCCCCCGATCGCCGCCCCGCAACCAACCATGAGAAAGTTGTAAGTAGCCACCCCCAGCATCCGAATTTTACAGGGGAAACCAGGCTGAATTATTGAAGTGCTGCGAGCGCACAAACTGAAAAAGTGATTGTTACTGGGTGCATCTTCGCTGATGCGAATCGGCTGACCGTTTAAAAATGCACCAGTCGGCACATCTAGCTGAGACGAACTATCCCAAAAGCCATGGAAAGATTGCTGTATAGGGGGAAAATGGACGTAACCAAAAACAGGGATACCTCGATACAGCAATCCGATTGAGATGCCCCACAAAGGAATGCCCCGTGCAAAGTTAGTAGTTCCATCTAAAGGATCGACGATCCAACACCACTCATTAGCTGGAAAAAGATGTTCTGCTTCTTCGCTTAAGATACCGTGGGATGGAAAAGTGTTAGCGATCGCTCGATGCAATTCTCCATCTGCCCACTTATCGGCTTGCGTTACCAAAGTGCCATCAGCTTTGTTTGAAGCCGATACGTGCCCAAAATCTTTTAACAATTGAACGCCAATTCGTTCGGTTGTAGTTTGAGCAAAATCGAGAATTGTTTTCCAAAAATCGGTCATCTGAATTATGAATTATGAAAACCCCATGGTTGAGAATAAACTTCTTGTGGGATAGTCCAGAGGGCTATCCCACTCCAAATATAGTTCGCTCGATTGAGAATTGCGATCGAAGGGCTAATCTAATTCATTTTCTATCACAGTAGCGATCGCGGCTTTAGCATTAGTGCGAAATTCTTGGACGTTCACTTGCTGCAAAAACCTGATGGATATTAGCATACAAACCGCTTGCAGCACAAACACTAATCCGTAGGCCAGCGTCAAATTAGTACAAAGATTGGGTGCTAAAGATTCGCAAGCAGCATTCGGATCGATTTGCCCCAGTCCGAATAGTTTGGTGTTGACATCTAAAACGACTCCTCCCAAGACGTTAGCTATCCCTCTGGCTAGCGCCTGCGACAATCCCCAGGCCCCGATAAACGTGCCAGCGGTTTCTGCTGCTGTCAGATCTAACATCAAAGTAATAGCTCCTGATGTTAACACTCCAGAAAACAGACCGAAGAACAACAGGGCTGTCAACAAAACTGCGGTGTTATGGGTAAATCCTGACAAAATTACCCAAACTAGGGAAGCTGCGACTAATAAACAACCGATCTTGGTAGTTTGACGCTTTCCCAAACGGGGAACTACCAAAAACCCAGAAACCAGAATGCCGATTAACGTTCCAGTTCCCCACGGGATGTTTAAGGAAGCTGTTTCGCCCACGCCCAAATTGAAAACCCTACCGCCAAAAGGTTCCATGATCGAGTCTTGCATGAATAAACCCATCGTCATCAGCAGCAGAAAAGTAAAAAATATCCGCGTCTGACGGCTAGCAGTTAAGATTTGCCAAGCTTTTCTTAAAGTGATTTTTTCTTCCCGATTTACCAAGGTGGAGCGATTTTGATAGCGAGAATACTTTTTTTCAACTCCCCAGGTGGCCAGCAAAGCTAACCCAAAGACGATCGCGGGCATCACCGCAAACAGAGTATTAATGGCTGGCCGTAGCACTTCTAAAGATGGATTGGGCGGCAATCTTTTCAGCAAGATCCCAATTGTCGCCGCGCCGACGATCGTACCCCCGATCAGCATCGCCCAGTCAATTCCTACCAGCTTAGAGCGATCGTCTTCATCGGAAACGTCTACTAGCAGGGTAGCAAAGGAGATCGAACCGAGTCCGACAGCTAAACCGTATAGCCCGAACATCAGAGCCAGGAAACCCATCCAACTGTAGGTGGTCAAACTCCAGCCATTGGTCTGCAAGCTGCCACCTACTTGCCACATTACTTGCACCGATAGAATTGACAAAATCGCCAGAGCCGCAGCCCCAATCCAGACGTAGCCAGTGCGATGATATCCCCACAGAGGTTTGGTATCGGACAGCAGCCCAAACCAAACGCGAGCCGGAGCGACAAACAGAGTCGTGGCCAGAATAATTGTGGCCATGGTGGCGGGCACGCCCAACTCTTTAATCAGTACCCGGTTGAGAACTCCAAAGACTAAAACCGACATCATTCCCAACCCCACTTGGAACAATCCCAATCGGAGCATGTTAGGAAGGTTCAGGCGGGGAATTTGTTGAGAATTTTCTACTTCTAAATCTGATACATCACCGAGAGACATAGTTAAAAACAGGCGATCGCTATTGCTCCTTTAAAGATAGATCGCCCAGGGGCATTTCTAACTACGATCGTCTGAAGGATCGGCCTCGCTATTTTCCCACGACCTTTCCAAAGCTAGGCGCTGCTCGGCATTACGGATAAAGTAGCCGCTCATCATGGCTGAAGCCAACAGCCGCCCTAAATTTTCTCTACTAGTCGTCACCGTGACCCCAAAATGTTCTCCTGGAAGATTGCCCAACATCCCGATGATGTTGCGTTCCATCACCTGAAAAACGTCAGACGACATCGGTTTAGATAAGTGGCCCATCGTCTCTGGAGTCATAGATTGGACGTATTGCCACAGCAAGTTAGGAGATTCTGTATCGCCTTGGAAAAACTCCGAACTTTGATTTGATGTATTGTTCATCTTTACCTCTTAGTAATTGCCCTCAGCCTGACATGGATTTATAGCGTTCTCGCTCGATTTGAGCACATATCTAGGAAGATTTGTACTTTTTCCTCATTCTGGTCTTCTATTAACTAATTTAACAATTTGAAACTCGAACCACAGGCGATCGAAACCGAACCGATCGGGCGAGTTTTCCCGCCACCTCTCTCGCCCTCACCCTGCCCTCTCCTACAAGGAGAGGGAAAAGGAAGTTTCTTTTGGTTAGAGGGACTTCGACAGCCAGAATTCGGAATTAGCAATTAGCAATTCCTTTCCTTCTTTACTCGTTTTTCCCTTTTGCTCCCCTTCTCCCTGGGGAGAAGGGGCTGGGGGATGAGGGCCGCGTGTAAGTCCTGATGCCAATTTAACTCGCCAAATATTCTTTGACATCAGCTTTGCGCTTGCGCAGCTTTGAGAGCGCATCGCGTTCGATTTGCCTGACTCGTTCCCGACTGAGGTTGAGGCGATCGCCTATTTTGGTCAAGGTTAAAGGTTGGCCGTCTGCCAGCCCAAAGCGCAGAGTTAATATTTCCCGTTGTTGGGGTGTTAGATCTGCCATCAGCCTTGCTATATCTTTTTGCAACGAGGAAAGAGAAACAAAGCCTTCAGGAGAAATTCCTGTATCTTCTAATAACTCTCCTAGTTCCGTGTCTTGATGATCTCCCACCCGTAGCTCCAGAGAAATTGGCTGTCTGGCGCGTTCGAGGTACTCTCTTACTTGATCGGGGGTTAAGTCTAGTTCTTCTGCCAGTTCGACTACAGTAGCGGCACGTCCCAACCGTTGAGCGATCTGACGTTGAGCTTTCTTAATTTTATTGAGTTTTTCGGTGATATGGATGGGCAGGCGAATCGTACGACCTTTTTCGGCGATCGCGCGGGTAATTGCTTGCCGAATCCACCAGTAGGCGTAGGTAGAAAACCGATAACCTTTAGTGGGGTCGAATTTTTCAACACCCCGCTGCATCCCGATCGTTCCTTCCTGGATCAAGTCCAGTAAATCCATGTTGCGCTTGATATATTTTTTGGCGATCGCTACTACTAACCGCAAGTTGGCCTCTACCATTTTGCGCTTGGCAATTTCGCCTTGGGCGATCTCTTGCCGCAATTGGCTCTCTTCTACCTCAGAAGCTTGCGCCCATTGAGAAAAACTAGGTTCGGAGCCGAGCTTTTTCTCTAAAGATGCTTTCAACTCGTTTAAAGCAGCCAAACGTTGCACTTGCTTCCCATACAAGATTTCCTGCTCGTGGGTTAGCAGCGGGACGCGACCAATTTCTCGCAGATAAGCACGGACGGTATCAGTAGAAGTTTGAGCAGTCTTCATAGCACTGGGTAAAGAGATGAATCGAAGTTAGCTGGGAAGTTAGTTATCAGAAGGCTGAAGTGAAATCAGCTAGAGCGGGTGCTACTATAATTAAGTTGTGTAACTTTTACTCAAGGATTGTAACATTAGCGATCGAAAGCCTTATTGATTTGCTCTGTACTATTGGAGAGTACCCAGCGAAGGTGGCAATAGAAACAAAAGTTACAAAAATCCTTGCGAGCAAAATTGCTTCCCTATAGCCGAACTCCTGAACTCCTTCAAGCTGAGCGTAGCCGAAGCTTAAATTTCTGTTGGCGCAGCCTGCGCTCGGCGCATACTCCTGAGATAACATGACCCAAACAGTTTGGATTGCCAGACACGCTAACCGTCTTGACTTTGTTAACCCCGATTGGTTCCTGACCGCCGAACGACGTTACGATCCGCCCCTATCTGACGATGGGATGGTGCAAGCGCAGCAACTAGCCAATCGCCTGCGGGGAGAAAAGATCGCCCATATTTTTGCTTCTCCTTTTTTGCGCACCGTGCAAACGGCTAACGCAGTAGCAGAAGTTTTAGATTTGCCCGTGAAACTGGAATCTGGCTTGAGCGAGTGGCTGAATCCAGCTTGGATGACAGCGATGCCAGAAAAATTGTCAATGGCGGCTTTAACAGAGTTGTTTCCCAGAGTCGATCCGAGCTATATTTCCAGATCGATCGCCCAGTATCCTGAAACCAAGGAACAGGTGATAGAACGTGCTGGCAACACGGCCAAGATGCTAGCCGACGAGTTTGCGGAAGATATTCTGTTAGTCGGCCACGGGGCTTCAGTTTGGGGTGCAACTATGGGATTAGTACCAGGTCTGGGCGAAGGCGACCTGAAAGCTTCTCTATGTTGTTTGATTAAAGTCGTGCGCCAAGAATCACTATGGGGGCTAGAACTAAATGGAGATACTTCTCATTTAGAGCGAGTAGAAGAAGTTATTCGGTTCAATTAAGTCTCTCAAAGGAAGACGATATCGGTCTGCTATTTGAGGTTGAGCCAAATTTTTTTGGCTTTTGATACCATTTTGCTTTTTTGTTGCAACATATTCTGGGTAGGGGCGCAATGCATTCATTGGTATCAATTTAAGGCTAAAGCCGTTGTTGGGCCTCGATCTTCAGCACCAACCGCCAGGGGTTCAAAACCCCTGGCTAATAGCACAAGTCCATTAAAATGGACTAAGCGTGACTATAGCTAGTCGTCCCTGAAAAACTGAACTAGACTTGTCAGAGCGGGATTTCCAGGCTTCAATCCCTGGTGTGAAATTGCCAGAAAACGCTCAAGCTCCTGCCAGATCTGGCGATCTCAAATCCGATCGAAGTCACCTCAATCAACGGGAGCGCGTAAGTCCTGCGGACGACCTGACGGTACGCGTAGCGTGCGCGTTAGCGCAAACATCTCGATCGCGAGCCACACGCGATCGAGATGCTCGCACTACGTCCCTGAAAAACCGTCTGGTTTTTCAGGGACGACTAGCTAGTCCTCTTTAGAGGACTTTAGCTTTGAGGCAGGGGTTTTCAACCCCTGACGGATGAAGGTTTCGATCGTTAACTTGACACCAATGAATGGATTGCGCCCCTACTGCTCAAGATAAAAGGTTGGGTTTCGCAATGTTTTAAAATCCCAGAGCGGCTCCTTCGCCGCGAGGATCGGCTGCGCCTTCTAAGGAGCCATCGGGCTGTTGGATAACAATATTGGCGTTACCCCACTCAGGCTGCTGTTCGATTTCATGACCGCGACGGCGCAAATCTTCTAGAGTTGCTGGCTCGAAGGCCCACGGTTCGACGCGCAACTTTTCTGGTAGCCACTGATGGTGCAACCTGCCAGCAGAAACCGCCGCCCCGGCATCCATATCGTAAATCGCCACGTTAAGGATAATTTGCAATACGGTGGTGATAATCGTGCTGCCCCCAGGTGCGCCCGTGGCTAAACGAAAGCGGTCTTTTTCGGTCAAAATGGTAGGGGTCATGCTAGAGAGCGGAATTTTCTTAGGAGCGATCGCGTTAGCCTCTCCTCCCACTAAACCAAAGACGTTGGGGACACCAGGAGCGATCGCAAAATCGTCCATTTCGTCGTTGAGCAAAATCCCGGTTCCAGGGGCGACAACACCAGAACCAAAGCGATAGTTAATCGTAAAAGTCAAGCTGACCACGTTTCGCTGGACATCCACCACCGTGAGATGGGTGGTATCGGGCGATTCGTCAGGAGAGAGGGGGAGAGGGGGAGATGACAGAATTTTGAACTTCTGACTTCTGACTTCTGACTTCTGACTTCTTTCTAGCCGTTCTAAAATTTCTCGATCGATCGGCTTGACTTCGCTAGAGGGTCGCGCTTTGGAGGGCGAGATTTCTTCTCGTCTTTTGGCAGCATAAGCCGAACTGACGAGTGCGGCTACAGGAACTTTGACAAAATCGGGATCTCCTAAATAATAAGAGCGATCGGCATAAGCAATTTTCATCGCTTCTACCATCAGGTGCAGGGCATCTGGGTGATGCCATCCCAGAGATTTTAAATCGACATCGCCGATAATTTGCAACATCTGCAACAAGTGAACGCCACCAGAAGAAGGTGGTGGCATCGAGCAAACCCGGTATTGGCGGAACGGGCCGCAAAGAGGCGATCGCCAAGTGGGTTTATACGCTTTAAGATCTTCTAGAGTAATCAGTCCACCATTTTGCGCCATATCGCGGGCGATGGCCTGGCCGATTTTCCCTTCGTAAAAGCTGCGAGGATTTCGGGCGATGCTTGCTAAAGTTGCCGCTAAATCCTTTTGCACCAACAGATCTCCGACGGCATAAGGTTTGCCGTCTTTGAGAAAAATTTGCCTAGCGGCTGGATTGGCAGCCAGTGGTTGTTGGCGTTGTTTGGAGTAAGCGACAAAGCGATCGTTTACCGGAAAGCCATCTCGCGCTAGAACGACCGCTGGCCGAACTACTTGTTCCCATTTGAGCTTGCCGTAGCGCCTGTGCAACTCGTACAGTCCAGCTACAGTTCCAGGTACTGCCACCGATAGCCGACCGTCAATGCTGGCATTCGGTCTGACTTTGCCAGCCCGATCTAAATACATATCCCGCGTCGCTTTCCGAGGGGCGCGTTCTCGGAAATCTAAGGCTTTCATCTCCTTAGTTGGCGTTAAGTAAAGCAGTAAAAAACCGCCGCCACCAATTCCGGCTGAAAACGGCTCGACTACAGAAATCGCCATGGCCGTTGCTACCGCTGCATCTACAGCATTGCCCCCTCGACGCAAGACCGATAGCCCCGCCTCGCTCGCCAAGGGATGAGCCGAAACCACCATCACCCTTGGGCTGCGAACTGGCCTGATAAAAGCTGCCGATGCCTGCTGGCAAGTTACAGATGCAGACATCAAACTAGAAACAAGGGCGATCGCTATTCGCCTGTAGCCCCAAAATATAGACATTCGTTTTCTCCTCTCCCGCGATTAGAATATGAGAACAGAATACAAAATTGATAAAGCAGGAATTACGCACAGACAACCCATCTGGTAGCAGCGCAATGTATTCATGCGCGTCAAATTAACGGTCAAAAGCTTGCCCCGACAGGGTTTTAAACCCCTGTCTCAAAGTTAAAATCCTCTAAAGAGGACTAGAAGATCTCTGGATAATTAATTCTTTAGTCCATTTCAATGGACTTGAGCTATTAGCCAGGGGTTTTGAACCCCTGGCGGAGATAGCTGAAGTCGATACCACAAAACGGCTTTAGCTTTAAGTTGACACCTATGAATGTATTGCGCCCCTACCAAACCTATGCGCTTTACTTAAACTAACAGAATTAATGAGAGGTTAAATATGGAATTTAACTATACTTACCAAGGCAGCACGGCAGTTCAAGAAAGAAGTGGCAATACCCAAATGTCTTTCTCTCCCGATCTAAAGCGCCCGCCTACTTACTTTGTGGGTGAATTGCGGCAAAATGTGGCGTTTAGAGAGGCAATTAGTGCCCTGCACGATGTTGTCGTTTCTGACTTAAGATTTCAACCTAAAGATAAAACTGCTTATAAAGAATGGCGAGCCAAACAAGAAGAGATTGACTGGATGCTAGTAGCAGCCCAACGTCAAGAAGTTGCTGGCAGAATCAAAGAACTACAAGCAGAACTCAGCAGTTTATACGATCGCAGCTATCAAAGATTAAAACCCTACTACGATGCCAGAGGGCGCTTCCAAAGGTTTGTTTGGGAAAAGCAATTAGATTTCTATTTTGTCTTCGATCCGGTAATTACCGTTCATCCAGATGAAGTATTTTTTGAGTGCTTCAGCGTCGATGAATCGAGCTACGGACGATTGGGTGCTAGTTACGAAGTCTTCAAAAATATTAATGAGTTTGCTTGCGGTACTACTAATGTAGATTATTCAGCGGCTCTTTACGATGAATTTCAAAAAATTCGCAGTTACAAGAGTACCCAATTGCAAGTCGATCCGTCGGGATTTGAAGTGCAAACTACTAATGAAGAAGCTTACAAAGAAGTTAAAATCGATCTGCCCGATAGCTGGGTAAGAGGTTTTTTGCAAGTCAGTTCGGCGATGTCATTACCAGCGACTAAATTTGACTTGCATCCGATGGATATCCACAATTTGTGTTTGATTCTGCGCCGCCATAAAGAGAAGAAAGGCCCGCGCAGTATGCGCTACCTTCTCCATCCTGGAGAACCCGTGCGGGTGGTGTTCGACCCTTGGGGAACTGAGGTTGTCTGCTGGCGTTCTGTTTATACTGGTTCCCAACCCCAAGAAATTCGGGTTTGGGGTCGCCGTCGCCTCCACATCTTAGAACGCCTGATCCCGATCGCTAAAAAATTCACCGTTCATCTCCTCGGTACTGGGATGCCATCCTTCTACGTCGCCGATTTAGGTGATATGTCCTTCACTCTAGGCTTATCGGGATGGACGGCTAACGACTGGGCGCAAGCTGGTAACTTCGATTTGATGGCCCCCCGCGCTGATGTGGATGAGTGGACGCAAAAGCTCGTTTTTGAGGCGCTGCGGGAAAATTGGCTAGAAACCCCCGATCGTCTGGCTCAACGTCTGAATTTAAGTCGAGCGGCTGTTCTGGGCGCTCTAGGGGCTTACACCCAAGCTGGCAGGGCAATTTATGACTTGAACAAGCAAGTTTACCGGGTCCGAGAATTGAGTCAGGAACCTTTGCCGATCGAACGATTGCGGTTTGCCAACGATCGCGAAGCCAGTGCTACCCAGTTCTTGAGTCAAAATGCCGTGCGGGTAACTTCGGTTACGGGCGATCCGGCTGGGGTGTTAGTTATCGCTGGTAGTGTAAGCGATCGAGATAAAACCTTCAATCCGTCTTTGACGGTCGATACCGACGAGCGTATAATTCAAGCAGAATGTACCTGCAACTGGCACCAGCAAAACAAGCTGTACAAAGGCCCTTGCGAGCACATTCTGGCGTTGCGAATGCAACACGCTCGGCAGAGTCAATAAATCGCGCATGGCTGAGTCGGTCAAAGCCTTGCAATTTGGGCGGTGGATCGCCGTCCTCGCGCTTAGTTAAGACACGCATCACTAGCCTGCTCTTGACTGTGCGATCGTTCGGGTACCAGGTGAATTACAGTTGGGTTTCTGTGAAACTAAATGTCACCTGGTACCCGCGCTCGCTGGAGTTGAGCAATCTAGTCCCAAGGGGTTTACGAAGGGGCGATCGCTTAGCCAAAAGTGCGCGATTTTTTATTATCAAGATTGGCAATTTTCTAACCAAGCTACCATTTCGCTCGGCTGTTGCCAATCAAAAATTTTTGAGGTGAATTCATCGAGTTGTCGATCGCTCAATCCGGTAATTCGATCGCTTATCTCTGGTGTCAGAGCCTCGACTCCAAACTTACCGCGTACTATCTTAGTTGCTGCTCTAATCATTCCTTCCCGAACGCCTTCGACTTTACCTTCGCGAATGCCTTCGACTTTACCTTCGCGAATGCCTTCGACTTTACCTTCGCGAATGCCTTCGATTTTACCTTCGCGAATGCCTTCGATTTTACCTTCGCGAATGCCTTCAATTTTACCTTCCTCAAAACCCACAATCTTGCCTTCGGCTTGTCTTTTTTTGACCCATGCTTGATATGCTTCTTCCACTTCTTTGAGATAAGTCATAAAACTCAGAGCCTCCTGGGTTAATTCCGATTTAACTTCTTCTAAATATATGCAGTGCTTAAGCGACACTTCTATAATATCGTTTCTCAATTCTAGCTTGGGATCTAGCTTGAGGATATCAGCAAAGGCCTGCTTGGCGCTGTTGGCTTTACCTAACATTTTTAGTAGCATCGTGTCAGGGTTATAAGGCAAAGATTCAATATCGACTATCCCCATTGATAAACCGGGAGCAGCTAATCGATATACGTGCGCTCCATATTCTGGATATGGAATGGCGTTCCATCTTTTGAAGGAGTTTTCACCACACTTGGCAGTCAAAATCCAAGTAAAGGGGCGATCGAAATGTAAGGGCGTAGGATTTGTTACTGAATTTTTGGTGGCTCTAATCTTCCGAGAATTATCGGACTTGGATTTATTCAACTCCCAATATAGTCCACTACGCAAAATACAAGAATCGATGTCTTCTAAATCTAAATAGCCACTATAATGCTCGATGATAATCGTTGAGTGAATTGCTACTAAGCGACCGAGCAACCCTAATGAATCATCTATTTCTATTTTGCCATCGTGCTTAATTGCCGTACACAAAACATCGATCGCTAGTTCTTCAGATAAGCGAACGGATACGCTGGTTTGACTCTCAAACAAATTTTTCAATACTACAGGTATAAATTGTTTGATAAATTGGTCGTGCGGCTCGTTAGATTTAGCCTGTTCGCTTGCCATACAGCTAAATTATTAGATTTATCCTCGAAGATATTTTAAACTTAAACTCTGACTCCAGACACAACCAACAAACTAAAATCGATCGAGTAACTCCTGATGAGTTGTGGGATAGCCGTCTCGGCTGTCCCACGCAAGCAAGATGCCTGCCCCATAAGAATTTCATCTCAATCTGATATCGTTCCTTTCCAATTAATTTCCTGGGAGACAGATCGATCGCCTAAAGAGCGAGTTACGACTAAGCTAATATCGACGGGCATTCCTGGTTGGGTAAATTCGTACCAGATGGGCAATTTACCGATCGCGATCGCAAAATTCTGACCCTGCCGTGTAACTAACGTAGCTGGAATATTGCCCTCATACCTGGTGCCATAGCCAGCGGCGTAATTATCAAATCGGTGGCGCGGGTTTGGTTTTGGCGATCGATACTTAATTTTAAAATCGGTCGAAACCAAATCGGATTTACTAGCTACATCGACTAAATTTAATTGTAGATTCGAGCCATTAGCAGATAGTCCTGTAACTTTTAGCTGAGTGGCTTCCTGTTTCGAGATGACGCGATCGATCGCAAATTTGGTTACTCCCTGCTCTTGTAATTTATTACTTTGAACCAAAATATCGCCAGGAAAAGAAATATTTACTTGTTTGTCGTCTGTCAGATTAACGATCGCAGTTTCACCAGCAAAATCGCTTAGCGATCGCGTCTCGTTCCAAACTAACTGAAAAGGCACTTCAATTCGCCCCACAAATTCCCGATACGTGTCTGCAATTACTGAACCGGATGCTAGTAAAGAAGCTGCGCCATTATTGGTTTTCCATTGGTTATTAGAGAGTGTAAAAGTCTTTTGGGTTAGCTCTGATAGCGGGGCGGTAACAGTGGGCGTAACTGGTGCCAAAGCTTCGCTGCGATTAATTAAGGTCAAGGTTCCCAAGTTGCCTTGACTAGCATCTTGCCCGCTAGCCCCCTTGTAGCCCTTGCTACCATCTTGGCAACGAAAATGGCGGGTTTTGCATTTGTAGTTAGGAGTGCCCGGATCGCCAGTGCAAGTCTTGACTTCCCACGTATGTCGATCGCAACGGCAAGCCCGTCCGCCCCTACCGCCGCGTCCGCCGCGTCCGCCTGTGCCGCCAGCAGCACGGACGGAGATTTTTCTCAAGTCTGCGAGATTGGTATAGTAGACGGTTAACGAACCACCATTACCTCCCTGACCTCCTTGACCTCCACGACCGCCGTTGCCGCCGTCAGCAGCATCAATATTGCGATCGAGATGTTCGTAGTTGTAGTAGCTGTGACAATAGCCATCGTCGCCATTTTCTCCATCCTCTCCATCTAAGCCATCTTGTCCCGATAGATCGAGATCGATCCTAGAGCCATCAGCAAACACGGTTCGATCTTCGCCGCTTCTACCATCCCTGCCATCGCGTCCCGGATCGCCGCTGTATCCATCTCTGCCCAAATAACTCGAACCCCAGGCTACCATCGGACACAAAATCGATTTGGCAGGCGGCAAGAAGTAAGGAAGAGTAAGAATAATTAAAAATAGCGACAATTTGCTGAAAAAGTGCAGGCGCATCTTAAGTCAAGTAATAAGTAATAAGTAATAGGTAATAGGTTGGACACCGCTTACCTGCGTGGCTAGGTTTTAGAGAATTAATCTAATCGCATCTCTGTATAAATCGATCGGACTTGCTAAATGGCGATCGAGTTCCCAGAGCTTTGGGAAAAAATTGTTATTAGATGACGATAGTTCTGCATTCTCCTTTTAATTGGATGCCGCTAGCTGTCGATCGCTTTTGAGGGATGTGTGGGTAAGTTAAGGGTGTAGAGATCGAAGCGAAATCATGCTCCCACCAGTCCCAGAAACCAAAACTCCTGCCTATGAAAACCGCCAACAAGGAGATGTTGTTGTTTGGATTGAACGTTCGACAGGAAACATTTACTTAACAATTCGTAGTTTAGCTGCTTGGTTGAAGGTTAATTTCTCTACAATTGAAAAGGCGATCGCTCTAGACCAAAATATCTACACCACCGTTATCGCCAACCCAAAATCGAAAGGATTGACCGTATTAGACGCTGCTAATATTTATGCTGTTATGCAATGTGTCCGTCCCGACTTGGTTAAAAAGTTGCGCTACCATAACCGAACCGTCACCCAGATGCTTTACAACTTGGTAGGCTATAGGAAGTCAAGCTGGGTTCAAAAGTTTGACTTGGAGGCGGAGTTGGAATTGATTATGGGTTTGGACGAAGAGTTCGATGAAGAGTTTCTTCAAATCAAACGGCATTTTGATATTTTATGAAACAACTGAGTAGAATCACCTTCAATCCAGAAATAATGGGTGGTAAACCCTGCATTAGAGGAATGCGAGTTACGGTTGGTACGATTGTCGGGCTAATGGCATCGGGACGCACGCCAGCAGAAATTCTTCAAGCATATCCTTATCTAGAACTAGCCGACATTTATGAAGCTTTGGCATATGCAGCTTGGCGAGTTGAAGAGGTTGAAGTTCCGCTCGTCTCCGCATGAGAATCCTAATCGATATGAATTTATCTCCTGACTGGGTAGAGGTATTTGCCAACGCAGGGATAGAATCTATTCACTGGTCGAGTGTGGGGGATCCTCGTGCTACAAATAGCTTAATTATGGAATTCGTATTTTGCCGATCGGGAATTAATCAACTTTGTAGCTAATTTAAGTTTCTTAGCTAGTTAGCAGCGATCCCCAGCTAATTGAGAACTAGTGCAGACAAATCTATAACTTGGGTCGCCGAGCGGCAAGGATACCCTATTAGTTAGCTTGCCTAATGTTACTTTTAATTACACAAACTTCTATAACCTCCTGGCAACCTAGAAAAAATCTATATAGAATTGATATATAGCTTTTATCCTATAACTCGGTCGATTGGAGCGTGAAAATTGTCAATCTGCTCCAGGGATATAGCTATAGGTAAAAGGGAATTGCTAACAGTAAACCTGAATCGCTCGCCCCTTTTATTTCTTAGCGACTCAAGTAGCAGCTACACAAATTAAGTCTGCCTGCGCGGACTATGAAGAAAACATACTGCTAGCAAGTGTAGGAGTGCAAGAATTCAAATTTATTTTGCATTCATCTACTAGTTAAATCTTCTATTGCGCACGAGTTATTACATCGATCGACCTCACGAAACATCTGTGAGGTGAAGTTTTTATTGGCAATTATGAATAATACGATCTTAGTGACAGGTTCTAGAGGACAGATCGGTAGCGATCTAGTCGTGGAATTACGCCGACGCTACGGAAACAAACAGGTAATTGAAAGCAGTCGCAGCGCTGCCCCAAATATAGAGTCTCTTTCCTATGAAGTTTTGGATGTCAGCGATCGACAGCGACTAGAAGAAATTGTCAAACAGTATCAGGTAGGTACAATCTATCACTTAGCTAGTTTACTATCAGCCAAGGGCGAACAAAATCCCGATCTGTGTTGGGATGTGAATGTTAACGGGCTGAAGAACGTTCTAGAAGTAGCCAAATCTCATCAATTAAAGGTGTTTTGGCCGAGTTCCATAGCCGTCTTTGGCCCCCATACCCCCAAATTAGATACCCCCCAGATCGCTGTAGAAGATCCATCCACCATGTATGGAATTACTAAAGTAACTGGAGAGTTGTTGTGTAACTATTACGCCCAACGATTTGGAGTCGATGTCCGCAGCCTGCGACTGCCAGGAATTATTAGTTACAACACCTTACCTGGAGGTGGAACCACCGATTTCGCTGTAGAAATATTTTACGAAGCCATCAAACACGGCAGTTATACCTGTTTCGTGCGTCCAGATACCCGCTTGCCGATGATGTATATGCCAGATGCGATCGCCGCAATTTTACAACTGATGGCAGCAGACGAGGCAGGAATTAAAATTCGCACTAGCTACAACCTGACAGCGGTGAGTTTCTCGGCCGCCGAACTGGTAGCAGAAATTCAACAACACTTGCCAGATTTTACCTGCGAGTATGCCCCCGATTTTCGGCAAGCGATCGCCGATTCCTGGCCCTCGACGATCGACGATTCCTCAGCTAGAAACGATTGGGGATGGCAGCATAAATACGACTTGCAAGCGATCGTCCGGGATATGTTGAGCCAAATCAAAAGTCAAAAGTCAAAAGTCAAAAAAATATAGATCTCTCGCACAAGTTGATAACTCATCAAAAGCATCTGCGTTTATCTGCGTTTATCTGCGTTCATCCGTCGTTCATCTGCGTTATATATCCAAAATAATGCTTCGCCCCTATAACTAAACTGCTGAACTCCTAATTATGAATATCAAACATACAGCTATTTTTCGATCGATTCTCGACGATATTCGCCAATCTGGTTTGGAAAAACAGGAGCGGATTTTAACTTCTCCCCAAGGTGCAGAGATTGAAATCCAGGGAGGCAAACAGGCGATTAACTTCTGCGCTAACAACTATTTAGGTCTATCTAACCATCCCGATCTAATTGCAGCGGCGCAACAAGGAGTCGCCAAATATGGCTTTGGGCTGTCGTCGGTACGTTTCATTTGCGGGACGCAAACAATTCACCAAGAACTGGAAGCCAAAATTTCAGAATTTCTTGGAACTGAAGACACCATTCTTTATAGCTCTTGTTTTGATGCCAATGCTGGACTGTTTGAAACTATTTTAGATGCCGATTGTGCCGTCATCAGCGATGCTCTCAACCATGCCAGCATCATCGACGGCGTTCGGTTGTGCAAAGCTAAGCGGTATCGGTTCGCTCACAGCGATATGCAGGAGTTGCAACGGGTATTGCAAGAGTCACAACCTGCCAAAATCCGCCTGATTGCCACTGATGGAGTCTTCAGTATGGATGGCGATATTGCCAAATTGGAGACAATTTGCGACCTAGCCGATCGCTATGATGCTTTGGTTATGGTCGATGACAGTCATGCTACTGGCGTTTTAGGGACCACCGGACGCGGTTCGATCGAACATTGTGGGGTGATGGGGCGAGTGGATTTGATTACTAGCACCTTGGGAAAAGCTTTAGGGGGGGCATCTGGTGGCTTTACCAGCGGACGCAAAGTAATTATTGACTTGCTCAGACAGCGATCGCGTCCTTATCTGTTTTCTAACACTCTCGCACCCGCGATCGCTTATACCAGCATCAAAGTTTTGGATTTGCTCGATCGCACCGCCGAATTACGGGAACGGTTGATGGCGAATGCTCGCTACTTCCGCACTGCCATGAGCGATAGGGGTTTTGAAATCAAACCTGGCATTCACCCGATCGTGCCGATTATGCTCTATGAGGCTCAGTTAGCCCAGGATATGGCACGGGATTTGTTGGATGAGGGGATATATGCGATCGGTTTTAGCTATCCCGTGGTTCCTCAAGGCCAAGCCAGAATTCGCGTCCAAGTATCTGCTGCCCATACCCAAGAACATCTCGACAAATGTATTGATGCGTTTACGCAGGTTGGGAAAAAGTACGGAGTCATCCGCCCGTAGGGGCGGGTTTTGCCAGTTATGTTTGCCGCTCACAGTTAATGTCAAATCAAACCCGCCCTGCCACACCGATAACCTCAGCCCTGTTATCCCCCCAACCATTAACGATGCGATCGAACCCGTCCTGTCATACCAACCTCGCCTAATTGAAATTGAAATAATAAAAACCACAGATGCACACAGATAAACACAGATGCTTCCAAACCGATTGTTAAAAAAATTTCTAGGAGTCGATTGCCATGATGGAGAATTTACGAGAAAGATTAAAAATTTCACCTAACAAGTTAGAGGCGATTAACGCGGTTTTGATGGCTCCAAATATGCGAGCGATCGACGATTTTCTCAATGTGGTTGCCAAGTACGGCACGCCAGAGGAAATCAATACCAAAGCCAAACAAGCAATGGAGTTCTCGTCTCTGATAAAGCAAGTAGAAAAAACTCGATCGGAATATTTAACCGATCTACACTGGCTCAAAGATCGAATCGAGGAAGGAGCTTTTATTAGTATTAGCGATTATCGCCAGCAAGTATTGGGAGATAAAACCGATAAATTCATATTTAATGACGATTTTGCCGTCACTTTAGAAATTAGTGCCTGTCAATATTTCCCCTGGATAATAGCAGCAGCCAAAAGAGCGATCGCCCAACAATCCATCATGCCGGGACGCTGGATTAGGGTGCGGAAAATGAAAGAACAGGAAGCCGATGGCGATTTACCAGCAGTGGCAGCGGCGATGCAAATTATCGGTGCGAGCCTAGTGGAAACCCTCGATACTAAAGGCACAGATGGTTCCAACGTGCATTTAGGAGGAACGGAAACCCTGACTGGCTACTTTGGCGGTGTCGGGCAACCCAATACTCACGCTCTGCAATGGCTGGACGAGTACCTGTACTACTACACTAACTACGGCATTCGGCAGGTATTGAATCTCAATCCCGGAACGGTGATGTTAGGTTATCTTCTGCACCGTCTCGGCATCGATATTGAGTTCAAAATCTCAGTTTTTATGGGGAACGACAACCCCTATTCAGCCTTGTGGACTTTATTGACTGCCAAACTATTTTCTAGGGATGATGGTAGTTCGCCTTTAGTTGGGTTTAACTGGAGCAATTCGGTCAACAACGAGACGATCGAGATTACCAGCCAATTTCGGCAAGCACTCGATTTAGAAAATATCGTCCGGTTTGAACACCACATCACTAATACCTGGAAAAGCATCGTCAGACAGCCATACGATCGCCGCCAGGAATTGCTAGAAATAGGCGATCGCATCCCCAATATTTCGGCCAAACACGAGGGCGGAAATCCAAAAGTCGAGCAGACGCGATCGCATCCTTCGGATATTCTCGATTACTTCCGCGACAAACAGGAAATTATCGCCGCTGGTGATTGGGAACACCTAACATTGAACTTCTTGGACAAATTCGATGCCGCCAACGCTACGGCCAAAGCCTTGACCGAGAATGGTTTGTCATTTATCGCGGCTCAAAACCTGCACCGCCAATAGGTTCAGATTTCTTTGTGTCCTTTGTGCCTACCCTGCGGGAAGCCGCTGGCTCGTCTATGTGGTTCGTTCCTTATATCTCCGTTCCCTGACCTTGACCTAGATATTTAATTTTGCTTACCTGTTAAAAGATAGAATCGTTAAATTCTAGGGTTTGGCAGGGCAAAACAACACTGATGGTAGAAATCACCCCCAGTTCCTCTTTCAGTCTCACCATGCGCTTGCAACTTCCCAATCGATCGGGGATGCTAGCTGGAGTAACCCAAGCGATCGCGGCTTTGGGAGGCAACTTAGGACAAATCGATTTAATCGAGCAAACGCGAAAAGTTTCCACTCGCGATCTCACTGTAGAGGCAGCCAGCACCGAACACGCCGAACAAATCGTGCAAGTAATCAAGGCGCTGCCAGATATCAAAGTTCTCGATGTCTACGATCGCACCTTCAACTTGCATCGCGGCGGTAAAATTGCCATTAAAAGCCGCATTTCGATTAACAACTACGGCGATTTGGCCATGGCTTATACCCCTGGAGTGGGAAGAGTTTGTCAGGCGATCGCTCAAGAGCCAGAACAAGTTTACAACCTCACGATCAAAAGCAATACAGTCGCGATCGTCACCGATGGCAGTGCCGTTTTAGGATTGGGTAACTTGGGGGCGGCAGCTTCCTTGCCAGTGATGGAAGGCAAAGCCATGTTATTTAAAGAATTTGCTGGGATTGATGCTTTTCCCATCTGCTTGCAAAGCCAAGATCCAGATGAAATCGTGCGCACCGTCGTCAACATTGCCCCAGCATTCGGCGGCGTGAACTTAGAAGATATTAGCGCCCCTCGCTGCTTTGAAGTGGAATCGAGACTGCGGCAAGAGTTAGATATTCCGGTATTTCACGACGACCAACACGGCACGGCGATAGTTACTCTCGCCGCTTTAATAAACGCCCTCAAATTAGTCAAAAAATCCCTAGAGTCAGTGCGAATTATCATTAATGGGGCTGGTGCCGCTGGGATTGCGATCGCTCACTTGCTGCAAAAAGCTGGTGCTACTGAGATCTTACTGTGCGACACCAAAGGGATTGTATCGAGCGATCGCTTAGATCTCACCGAGCAAAAGCGTCAATTCGCCTCGACTAAATCTGGCTTGCTAGCGGATGCCTTCGTGGGTGCTGATATTTTTATCGGAGTCAGCGGTCCTGGGTTAGTCACCCCAGACATGGTACGCTCGATGGCCAAAGATCCGATCGTATTTGCCATGGCCAATCCCGTCCCAGAAGTACAGCCAGAATTAGTTGGCAACGACGTGGCTGTCATTGCCACCGGACGCAGCGACTATCCCAATCAAATTAACAACGTCCTCGCCTTTCCGGGAGTATTTCGCGGTGCTTTAGATTGTCGGGCGAATGTCATTACTACCAATATGTATTTAGAAGCCGCCAGCGCGATCGCTTCTCTAGTCAATCCAGTCGATCTCAGCCCTGAATACATCATCCCCTCAGTTTTCGACCAGCGAGTATCAACCACCGTAGCCGCTGCCGTTCAACGCGCCGCTCGTCAAGATGGTGTTGCTAGACGATAATTAAGAAGTTCAGGAACTTTGGAAGTGTTAAGTGTTGAGTGTTGAGTGTTGAGTGAAAAGAGAGTTTTGAGTTAAGAATTTCCTTTTCTCTCGCCCTCGCCCTCTCCTCTCTCTCCCCATCTCCCCATCTCCCCATCTCCCCATCTCCCCATCTCCCCATCTCCCCATCTCCCCATCTCCCCATCTCCCCATCTCCCCATCTCCCCTCTCCCCCCTCTCCCATGCGTCGTGCCTCTGGATGTTTATTCGGCCTTGCCCTCGGTGATGCCCTCGGTGCGGAAACCGAATTCCTCAGCTTGGAAGGAATTCTGCGACTTTTCCCACCAGACGGCCCGCGAGAACCTGTAGGCAATCCCGCGATTGTCACTGACGATACTCAGATGACTTTGGCAGTAGGTGAAGCCTTGATGGTAGCTCAACGCCCTTACACTCCAGCTAGTTTAGAAGCACCATTGAGAAATGGTTTCGTCACTTGGTTAAATAGTCCAGAAAACAACCGCGCCCCCGGTAGAACCTGTTTGATCGGTTGTGCCAACCTCGCAAAAGATATGCCTTGGCAACAGGCAACCATGGCCAACTCCAAAGGTTGTGGAGCTAATATGCGAGTTGCTCCCGTAGGTTTGTTGCCTTTAGGCAAAGATGGCGTAACTGAAGCCACGCGAGGAGCGATCGCGCAATTTCAAGCCGCCCTCACCCACGGCCATCCTACCGCCCTCGCCGCCTCCGATTTAACTGCCTTAGCGATCGCCGATCTAGCAGCCGGGGGCAATCCTCAACAACTCCCACACCGACTTTACGAGTATGCCCGCTCTCAGCGATCGATTTATCATGCCGACTGGTTGGGTTCTTTGTGGGAACGTCCTGCAATTAACACTCCCGAAGAATTCATCGCTCGCGGCTGGGATGAATGTATGCTGGCCCTCGATCGCCTCAATGATGCCCTAGTAAAACCCGATCGCCATGCCGATCCTTGTCTCGCTACGGGTGAAGGCTGGATTGCCGAAGAAGCCTTAGCGACTAGCTTGTTATGCTTCCTGTTATTTCCCGAAGATGCGATCGCGGCCATTCGTCGCGCCGTCGTCACAGCGGGAGATTCTGACTCTCTAGCTGCCTTGACAGGTGCTTTTGCCGGAGCATATCTGGGAATGGGTGCCTGGCCAGAAGATTGGATAAATCGGATTGAATACCGCTACCAGCTAGCAGCTTTGGGAGACTTCTGGGATGAAAATTAGCAGTTAGAAGTTAGAAGTTCAGGAGTTCAGGAGTTCAGAATGTAGAGGATTTAGAATGCCGCCAACCAACAACGAATCAACCCCACTCTACAAAATGAACCCGTGCGATCGCTTTACCGATCGCGCCACCGATTACGCCAAATCTCGACCTAGTTACCCACTAGAGGCGATCGCCACCATTTTAGAAGGATTGGGCGACCCAGCGCAACTAATAGCCGCCGATATCGGCGCTGGTACGGGCATATCCTCGCGATTGCTAGCCGCAGCGGGAGTACGAGTAATCGCGATCGAACCGAACGAGGGAATGCGAGAAGCTGCAACTCCCCATCCCCTGATAAACTTTCAAGCTGGGACGGCCGAACAAACTCACCTCCCCGACTCCTCAGTCGATTTGGTAACTTGCTTTCAAGCTTTTCACTGGTTCGATCCCACCCCGACACTAGAGGAATTTCACCGGATTCTCAAACCTGGCGGGCGATTGGCTTTAGTATGGAACAACCGCGATCGCCGAGACGAATTCACCGCTGCCTACAGTCAGTTAGTCCGGGTAGCCTCAAACTCCCATCCGGCTGAGTCTCGCACCCTCTCTTTGGATGCCACCCTTCTCAGTCCTTACTTCAGCCATCTGCGTCAATCCGACTTTCCCTATCGGCAAGAATTAGATTTATCGGGATTGATCGGTAGGGCTGATAGTACGTCTTATCTTCCCCGCACGGGTGTAGCCCGCGATCGGTTAATCTCTAATCTCCAAGAGTTATATCAAACGCGGGCCGATCGCTCTGGTGTCTGCTTGGTTTACTCTACCAGCGTTTATCTAGCTGACAACCAAAAATCTGTTTAAATAGCTCGGATCGCCACCTGAATCGAGCGAATAATTTCGATTCCTGTTAAATGTGGGTGTATACTTTCCGTAGCTGTAGGGGGGATACGTGCCAAACATGGGCTATGCCAACGATCTCAACCTACAAGCGCTATTAAAAAATCATCGCTCTAACAAAGGAAAACCTCATTGCAACTCGGTAAATTCCTGCTTACTTGGTGTTCGACTGCGATCGCCATCGTGCTAGCTTTACCCCATCAAGTCATGGGAAAAACTACACCTCGGCAAGCACCTTTGACACCAGCAACCGATCGAGGATCGCTGCGAGTTGGCAGATGGCAGCGGAGTTTTTTCTTGCACGTACCGCCATCTTACGATCCGAAAAAACCCGTGCCGTTAGTCATTGTTTTACACGGCAGCGGCGCTACGGGCCGGGCGATGGCAGAAAAAACTGGCTTTAGCTTGTTGGCTGACAAAGAAGGTTTTATCGTAGTTTATCCCAACGGCATCGATCGTCGTTGGAATGATGGCCGTCAACCTAAAAAGCACGGTAAAACCCAAAACGTCAATGACGTGCAGTTTATTGCTAGCTTAATTTTTTACTTGCAAAGATATTACAACATCGATCGCCAGCGGGTTTACATCGCCGGACACTCGAATGGCGGAATGTTAGCTTATCGGTTAGCAGCCGAATTATCTCCCAAAATTGCCGCGATCGCTTCGGTGGCTGGTAGCATTCCCATCGCTCCCAAGACCAAACAACCGATTGCTCCTCTCTTTGGCAAGCAACAACCCATCTCGATCTTAGAAATTCACGGTACGGCCGATCCAATAGTCAAGTGGGAAGGTGGTGCAGTCGATGGCAAAAAAGGCGGCAAAGTGATATCTGTAAATTCAGCGATCGCTAGCTGGGTGAAGTTAAATGGGTGTTCTGCCCAACCCGAAACCCAGCAATTGCCAGATGTCGATCCCAATGACGGTACGCGCGTCCAAAGTCAGACTTATTCGGGGTGTCAGCGCGGTACGGGAGTAATGCTATATGCTATTGAAGGTGGGGGACATGGCTGGCCTGGACTGATAGTTAACCCCAGGATTAAAGCTGACAAAAATCTTTCTCGCGATCTTGATGCTACCCAAGCTATTTGGGATTTCTTCGTCCAGCATCCCAAGCAGTGAGAATGGGACATCGGGCATCGGGCATCGGTCTAGGAACAATCTGGGCGATCGATTTTGTTTAGGCATCAACCATGAAGCATTGTTGTGAAATCAATCGTCGCCGTTTTCTCCAGTCGATTTTAGCTGGAGGACTTTCGACCGCGATTTTGTCGTTTGCTGCGCCTGCTAGAGCAGAAAAAACGACTAAAGCTTTAGTTTTAAGCTGCATCGATTCTGACGTTCTGGAAGCAGAACGATACTTTTTATCTCTACAAAACCTCAGCAATCAATATGACTTAACTGCTTTAGCAGGAGCTTCTTTAGCGATAAATGGACTACCTCATCCAGCAGATTCTCAAGCTTTTTGGGATCAGTTAGATTTATCTTATCGACTGCATCGCATTCAAAAAGTGATGATTTTCGATCATCAAGATTGCAGCGCTTATGCTGATAAAATTGACCCCAAGTTAAACCAAGATCGCGATCGAGAACAAAAAGTTCATGCTGATTATTTAAATCGAGCTTATCGAGCAATTCGCGATCGCTATCCCAAACTGAACATCGAACTGTACTTCGTTACCCTTAACGCCGAAATCAAACCGATCGTTCCCACGATTACGCCCTAGTCTCTACATTAAACAAGTCAAATACCTGTCTACAGAAATGCTTGAGCTTGTCGCCCACTTCAGAACTTGGCTGAGAATCGCCGACAAACTGCCACTGTTCGACAGTAGAAAATCGCCACCGCTTGCCGCTATGGTCGAATCCTGCCGCTTCCACTCCGATGGCTCTTCGCAACGAAGCATCTAAAGGATCTTCGTAAAATCGGATTTGGACTAAAATGCTGCGACTCTGAAACTTTCTACTCCAGCCAGGAAAGTGAAACCCGATGTCGATCGAATCGGGATCGACCAATTCTCTAGTATCTGCATCGTTTACCCACGGTTTCAAATCTACCCGCACATCTGGGAATTCCAATTTGAAAAGATTGACAACCGCAGCAATCTTGCTAGCAAGGGCAATATTAGTGGCTTGTTCTGCTGCGTTCACAAAGCGACACTCCTTGAGGATTTTAGGCAATTATAACTATTTATTTTCAGTTTTTTGTATCCGAGCGATCGCCAACTCGCCGATGATTGGTTTGCGCTTGAGGAAGAAGGGTGGCAGCCAAACGCCAATTAGCCCAGCCTCAGAGGGGAGAAATTCATCTGGTTAGCTTTGACCCCACAGGTTACTCGGTATCAAACTTAGAGATCGCTTCCAAAATATATACGTCATTATCATAATCAGGAATTCCACCAGGAGCGTCAAACCAGAAGCCGCCAAAAACAATTATTTGACGATCGACTTGTATTGTTGAATGTCCATTTCTAGGAGCAGGAAATTTGCCATTAACTTCAGGAATAATGGCACGATAAATTTCATTAGTAGCTGATTCAGTCTTAGGTAAATTTAGTAAAAGTAAATTGCCAATTGTAGCATGACTAATCCCATCTTGGGCAGCTACTCCTCCAAAAATAACTAGATTATTGTCAAATTTCCCATAGCCGCAAACAGTTCGCCCTGGATAAAAGAAATAATCAATATCTTCATCCTCACAGTCTTCATCTTCATTAATTTCACTATTCGATAAACTATAAATATTTTTACTTCCATAATTTTCGATTTTTTCTGCAAATTCAGCTTTCTGCCATTGCAATTTACTTAGATCTGTAGAATCTAACTCAGTCAAATCTAAAGTTAAAATATCCGAGCAGAATCCTTCGTAGCCAGCATCGCCGAGAAACTTGACTAATGTATTGCCATGAACTACCAATCCACCAGAACCAGAACCCGAACGGCTCCTGACTTCTAGTGTCAACCAAGACATCGTACTTAAATCGAGAAGATGAAGGTCATCAAATGAAAAGTACCAATCATAATAGCCACCATCAATAAATAATTTATCTTGAAATAAGACTGCACTATGATGAGAACGAGCGACTGGGGGAGTTCCATGGGGAATAATTCGCGACCAATGCCAAGTTTTTAGATTGAGAATATAAACAGCAGTATCGTTGCAAAGATATCCTCCCTCTATCTGTTCTTCATATCCTCCCCACACCACCATTTCTTCTCTATGCAATACAGCAATATGAAAACTTCTACTAGTGGGAATTTCACCCGATACTTGCGGTTTTTCCCAAGTCCAAGATTCGAGGTTGAGTAGATGAACGTCGTTGAGAGTTTTTTTCGTTTCGTTATCTTCCCCAGCAAAAACAATCATGTAGCTTTGAAATCGAATTGCAGAATGTCCTTTTCTACCTTGAGGGGGATTTCCTTTAATTTCAGGATATTTCCAAGCAAAGCAAGGGGGTTGTAATCCTAATTGGGAATCATTTAGCGATCGCATTGATTTTTTACTGGTAAGTAAGTCGGTGAGGAAATTCGCAACCATGTTTGTAAATCCCACAGTTGCTCGTATTCCTGGTTTTTTGGCATCATCCATCTACTCCATTCTTCTGCCGCCCAGTCGTTCAATCGTTCAAATGCTTCAGGAACGAACGTTATATTCTTCATTCCATCGCTCGGCAATAAAACTGACCGAGTTCGTACTGGTTTCGATGTTGTGAATTGCGGTCATCAAGAGTTGGCGATTGGCTTTGGTAGAGAGCAAATAATCTGTCTCATCTTGTGAAGTAGATTGGCTAGCATTCAGAGTTGAAACCTTATAGTGCTATGTCTTCCTTTATGTTACTCAAATCGATCGAACAACAACTGACTTGCCAAGCGATCGACTACAGCAGTAAGCTCTTCCCATCAGGAAATATAAGGGATTCGATCGGTGTCACTCACAGAAGATTCAATAAAGGTTGGGACGCTGGAATGGTTCTATCGAGAAGCTAAATCTAGCAGTAATGACGATCGCCCATCGGTGCTACTGCTGCATGGCGTACCTTCCCAAAGTTACACATGGACGGTAATAATGCCGACCCTAGCAGAAAAAGGTTTCAGAGCGATCGCCCCCGATTGGATCGGCAGCGGGTTTTCAGCCAAGCCAGACAAAAAAGAGTTTGCTTATACGCCCGATGCTTTTATGAGCGCTTTAGCCGAGTTCGTTCGAGCGTTGGAACTCGATCGCTTTTCTTTAGTAATCCAGGGATTTTTGGGATCTGTAGGAATTCAATATGCTTTGCGGCATCCAGCCGAGATCGATCGCCTCGTAATTCTCAATGCCCCAGTATCGCCAACAGCTAAGCTGCCTTGGAAGTTGCAGCAACTAGGACTGCCCCTACTAGGCAATATCTTCACCCAAGATCCGCTGTTAATCGATCGCACTCTAGAGGGAGGTAGCCGCTATCGAATATCGGACAAAGATCTAGATGTTTACCGCCGTCCCTTCCTCAAAAGTTCGGAGGCCGGGCGCAGCCTGCTAGCAACGTTGCAAAACCTGCAACTCCAGTCGTCAATGGCAGAAATTGCATCTGGATTGAAAAACTGGCAACAACCAACTTTGTTAGTTTGGGGAATGAAAGATCCCTGGCTGCCATTTACTCAAGCCCAAAATCTAGCCAACTCGATGCCCAAAGCCGAACTGATAAAACTACAAGATGCTGCGCACTATCCCCAAGAACACTGGTCGGAAAAAGTTAGCGATGCTATAACGTCGTTTCTCAATCGCGAAGTAATCTAGAAAGTTAAGATTTTTTCCCATCTCTTCCTTCTCCCCCTCTCCCCTCTCTTCCCCTGCTTCCCCCGCTCCGATAAAATAACAGGGGCAAGTTAATTATCAAATTGAAAAAATCTAATTATGGTACGTCACCGCTCTGTTCTAGCATGGCTTTTGGCATTAATTGCAGTATTTGTCGTTAGCTGTAGCGGCCCCACAGCCAAGCCTCTAACTTATAGCGCCGCTCAGTTAGAGCAAATTCAGCAATCTGCTAGTGGAATTATGGCTGGGCGCGATCGCCTAGCGGAACTAAAAACTTTAATTGAAAAGCGCAAGTGGAATGATGTCATCTCCTTTATCCACGGTCCTTTAGGCGACTTGCGATCGCAGATGAATACTTTGGCAGGCGATTTCTTCCCCAACACCAAAACCGCTGCCTTGAAAGAATCTAGAGAAGTATTCGAGCGCTTAGTCAGCATCGATTCCGCCGCTAAAGCTGGTAATTACGAGTTAGCGATCGGCAACTATAACAAGTTGCTCAAAGATGTTGACGAATATCTAAATCTAGTACCTACAGCATAGGGCATAGGGCATGGGGCATAGGGCATAGTTCGGAGTTTCCCTCTGCTCTCCCCATATCCCTATCTCCCCATCTCTCCCTCCCTTCCAATGACTCAAGTAGTAACGATCGGCTGTGGAATAATTGGAGCGACGATCGCTTACGAACTCAGTTTGGTTCCAGGGCTGTCGCTGACAGTCTTAGATCGACAACCGCCAGTTCGAGGTGCTACCTCTGCGGCTTTGGGCGTGTTGATGGGGGCGATTAGCCACAAAGTCAAGGGCAGGGCTTGGCAAATGCGGCAGGCTAGCCTGCAACGATATGAAACTTTGATTCCAGAGTTAGAAGCAGTTACTAACAGAAAAATTCCTTTCAACCAGCAGGGAATTCTCAAGTTACTCTTTCCTCAACCCGGATCTGGCAATGAAGAAGAGGATTTAGTTAGTTGGGAAAAATTAGCAAAAATTCGTCAATCCCAAGGCTTCCGACTGGAAATTTGGGATGCAGCCGAAATTAAATCCAGGTGTCCTCAAATTGACTGTCAAAATGCGATCGCGGCTGTCTATTCTCCTCAAGATCGACAAGTCGATCCAACAGCCTTAACGCTAGCTTTAATCGATGCTGCCGAACGAAACGGTGTCAGGTTTAAATTTGGGGTATCTGTAGAGCCGTTTTGGTCTAACTTGGCTCCAGATAGCAACTCTCATGAGGCGATCTGCGATCGAATTCAAACCACAGCGGGAAAAATCGATTGCGATTGGTTGATAATTGCTGCTGGCTTGGGTTCTACTCAGATAACGGAGTTTTTACAAGCACCTGTCGAGATCCAACCCGTATTAGGACAAGCTTTGCAGTTGCGATCGCCACATCCTCTAGGACATCTTGATTTTCAGCCAGTAATTACGGCTGATGATGTCCATATCGTCCCGCTGACCTCACCCCCAGCCCCTCTCCTGCAAGGAGAGGGGGGCAATTCTCCCCCCTTTTCAAGGGGGGTAGGGGGGGATCGATACGGGAGATTAGGTCTACCGATGGACTATTGGGTAGGGGCCACCGTCGAATTTCCTCCAGATGCTAAGGAAGTTATCCCTGACTCTAATTGCTTAGAACGAGTCAGGCAAAAAGCGATCGCCCTTTGTCCCTCTTTAGCATCGGCCTCGATCGTTAAAACTTGGTCGGGTTTGCGCCCTCGTCCTACTAACGAACCAGCACCGATTGTTCGTCCCTTAGCTGGCTATCGCAATGTTCTATTGGCTACAGGTCACTATCGCAACGGCATTTTACTCGCACCAGCTACCGCCCAAGCAATTCGGGACGCAATTTTAGCAAAGAAAAAGCCTGGAGAACCAGGCTTTTAAAAAAAATATAGGGGAAAGGGAAAAACGCCTCTTTCCCCTACTTCTGCAAGAAGCCTATTAACCCCTGCTAGTCTGCGAGCGAGAGGAAAGTAGGAAGTCCATCACTTCCTTTTTTCCCAACCGCAGGGATTTCTAGGAAGCTATCTTTAGCCGTGCCATTAGGCCCGATTTCCACGCCTGTCGGCCCTCCTGGATGACCGTTCGGTATCAACAGTTGCGGGTGGTCGAACGGCGCTCGCTCGAATTTGACGCGATCGTCTGTTAGTGCTTTCATGAAAGCTACTAAATCGGCCTCTTCCAGCGGGTTTAAGTTCAAATTCTGGATATTCGGGTCTAAGTCAGCCAGATTTTGCTCGTGGAAGTCTCCACCTCGGTTGTAGAACTCGACTACTTGTTCCAGGGTAGCTTGCCCGCCGTTGTGGAAATAAGGAGCAGTCAGTTCGACATTCCGCAGTATTGGTGTTTTAAAGGCTCCATCGGCTGCTATGCGTTCGTTGGCATCGACTGAAATATTAGGTTTTTCTCCTAGAAGTCGATCGAACTTGCCTTGCTGTGCCAAGCGAGATTCTGATAGCGGATTGCCAGATGGGTCCTTGCCACCTACGCCCAAATCTTCCCCTGTCGGCCGCACGCCAATGTTGTAAAAGCCATGGTCGTAAATTGCTTGACCGCCATCGCCCATAGTCATGCGCTCCAAACGTTCTTCTTTGACGTTATCAACGGCAGCATCGGTAAATAAGGGTCCCTCATGACAGGCAGTACACTTGGCTTTGCCATCAAACAGATCTTTACCGCGCGATTGGGACTCTGTTAAGTTGCCCGTACCGTCAAAATAGCGATCGATCGGGGCATTGTCAGACACTAAGGTAGACTCGTACAATTGCACCGATAGTCCCATAAACAACGGGAAGTTGAAGTCCATCAAGGTATATTGGTTGCCTTCGAGTTCTGAGGGCGACAAAATGGGAACGGAATCGAATTCTTCGCTAGTTTCAGGTTTGGGGAGTTTGTCGCTGGTAAAGGTTAAGTTACCGTTGCTATCGACGTTAATCAAGACGATCGAATTCCACCATTCGTTTTTGAACGCTCGTTTAATCAACCATTCGTAACTCCTTTTCAAACCAGTCTTGGGTTTGTTCGCCTCCGACCTGGCCAATTCCCCCAGCACGCTGTCGTCGCGAGCCACAAGCTGTTGTCGTAAAGGCACCAATGCCCGCAGTTTTTTAGCCCGATTGGAGATCCGTTGATTGAATTTCTTGCCGATATCTGGAAATGTGCGACCTACAGCCGATTCCTCCACCGTACTCAGGGGCGGTCCTACAGCTTGCGAGGCCAGCGAGGCATTGTCTATCTTCACCTTGACCGCTTGCAGTACCCTTCTTTTAGGGGCCCGATAAATGGTGGCATTGGGATCTCTCAAACCAAAGGGATTTAGACCGTTGAAAATATTCTGCGCTCGCCCGTCCCAAAAGTTGCGGAAGTTGAATACAGCATTGACCGTGGTGGGGGCGTTGCGACCTGTGACTTGACGCACGTTAGTGCCATTGATGTTGAAGAGCAGATCGGCGAGAGGTGAGGTGTTATCGGCTGAATTACCTGGCGTAATCCCGTTGAATTTAGCGAGAAAAACTCCCTGAGAACCTGTCACGTCGTTGCTATCCGATAGCACTGTCGAAAAACGGTTATTGGGGTCGGCAAGTTTGTGAAAGGGATAATCGGCTGCCGTTAGCTGAGAGTTCAGCCCCCGGTTGACAATTCGGTCTGCCCCTGGATGTAACTGGTTCTTGGAACGGCTATCGGTGCCAGCATGAAAATGGCAGCTAGCGCAGGCGGTAACTCCGTCACTACCGACTTGCATATCCCAAAACAGGGCTTTTCCTAATTGAATCGCCTTATTTTTGTCTTTGATAAATGCTGCTAGATTGCTCGGTTCTGGCACCTTAACTTTCTTTAGCGATCCCATGGGGGCGGGTGGTTCGACTCCCACTTGGGCAGAAACCAGATTTCCAGTTAATACGATAACAGCAGCTAAGAGGGCGATCGCTACACCTCTAGTTGCAGGTACTTGCCTCGATCGAGGGCGATACAACTTTGCTAATTTTTTGCCAGTTGGCGATAGCTTCTGTCGGATTTTACCTAGTAAAACTGTTAGTAACTTGCTCTTGAAGAAAAAATTGAGATGATTTCTTCGCTTCACTTTTTCGTCGAAGTTGCGATCGCTCATCGGCGTTAATTTCCTTGTCTAGTTTTATAACTTTCAACAGATGCTTTGAAACCGAGCATCGATCGGACAACTAATCAAACCAGGACTTGCATAACTTGACGGATAATACGCCATCTGTAGGGCTAAAGTTATCTATAGCCTCATACTTGTAGCATCTTTGCGTAAAAGTCCTAAAGCCAAGGATATGTAGAATATTCTCTGAGCATATCTATCTATAGACATAGAGAAGTTAGCAGAAGTATATCTCTTCAGATATAGAGGAAACAGCTACACTATTTCTAAAGAATTAGCAACGATAATGTAAAAAACTGCCAAGAGGAATAGGAAAAAGAAGTAACTGTTTCCGTTGCCCGTTTCTTTTACATCGAGTTTATTAGGGTTATCTGATGCTCGATTAACGAATCGAAAACACCTCTTATTCGCTCTCGAATAGGAGAAGTATATAGATCGTTAAATGTCTTCGATAATTAACTTGAAATATTTATTATACTGCAACTCGATTTAGAGCCTATGGAGGTATTTAATGAGTAAAAAATATTGCTAGTTTATGAATTATAGAAAGAAATGTAAAAATCTTTGTTCTAATTATAAAGCTATAGCAATAACTCGTGTTTGCTGTTAAAAGTTCCTCGATCGCTTTGCGATAATATTAATTTAAAATAGCAAGTACGGTAGACTTCAAAGCTGAAAAACTAAAAATGACGGATACACCATACATTTTTCTCGCTGGTGCCAGTCGAGGCGTAGGTCAGCAAATTGCTTTGCAACTGACCAAACAAAACCGTCCGGTCAAAGCACTTCTGAGGACGGAAACCGCCCGTGCCGATTTAGAGGCGATGGGGATTCAAGTCGCGATCGGAGATGCTCTTCATATTGCCGAGATCGAGGAGGCGATGCTAAGTGAAGAACCAATAGCTGCTGTCATCAGCACCATTGGCGGCTTGCCCTGGAATGGCGAACGAGCAGATTATCTGGGCAACAAGAATCTGATCGACGCTGCGGTTAAAGCTGGCGCGAACAAGTTTATTTTAGTATCCTCGATCGGGGCTGGCGATAGCGTGGCGGCCTTATCTCCTCAAGTATTAGAAACCCTCGGAGCGGTTTTGGCGGAAAAAGAAAAAGCCGAGGAACATCTGATTGCTAGCGGTTTGACTTATACGATCGTCAGGCCCGGAGGACTTAAATCGGAACCAGCTACGGGCAATGGAGTCCTAACAGAAGATTTTCGAGTTGCAGGGTCGATTAATCGGGCTGACGTGGCTGATTTGGTGTGTCAGTGCCTCGATTCCGAACGGGCTAACAACAAAGTTTTGTCGGCGATCGATCGAAATATGATGTACGGTCAAGCCCAGTTGGCAGAATTCCGACTGCATTAAAAGCTAAAATTGAATTTACGATCGGCGCTAAAGCGCTCTAGTAAAGTTTTTGGGACGCAAATCTATGGATATTTTGACACTCGGTTGGGTTTCGCTACTAGTTCTATTCACTTGGTCGATTTCGATGGTCATTTGGGGTCGCAACGGTTTTTAGCGGGGTTTTGTGGAAACTACCATTCTGAACGGGCTGTTTATCAGTGCTGCCGTCCTGTTAGTAGCAGTGACTGGAGGCATCTTTTACTTGACGGCGGTAGAGTGGCGCAATCGTCGCCAATTAGAGCGAGAAAAGCGATCGCGGCGCTAAAATTTGGCTGTAACGATGTAGAGACGTAGCACTGCTGCGTCTCTGACCATTTAATGGCTGGCAAATTCGATCGCTGAAATATTTGGGTTGCAGGTATAATCTGCTAGTCGATCGACGCACAACCAATGACCGCAGACAACCAACAACTAACTATCGGCTGGCTATATCCTACTTTAATGAGTACCTACGGCGATCGCGGCAACACGATTTGCTTGCAAAAACGGGCCGAGTGGCGCGGCTATCAAACTCAAATCGTTCCCCTCGACCAACAAGCCTCGATCGAGAATATCCGACAAGTAGATATCATCGTCGGCGGCGGTGCCCAAGATCGGCAACAAGAAATCGTCATGCGCGATTTGCGAGGGGCCAAAGCTGAAGCCATCAGGGAGAAAATCGAATCTGGCACTCCAGGAGTATTTACCTGCGGTTCTCCCCAACTATTAGGACATTACTACGAACCCGCCCTCGGTCAGCGCATTGACGGCTTAGGATTGTTAGATTTGGTCAGCAAGCATCCTGGATTTGATGCCCGTCGGTGTATCGGCAATGTGGTGTTTGAAGTCACCGCCTCCCAGCTAGCGCGAGATCTGAAAAAAATGCTCGGTAAAGTACCTTTAATAGTCGGGTTTGAAAATCATGGCGGCCGCACTTACTTGGGCAAAGTCGAACCCTTGGGGCGAGTAGTTAAAGGGTATGGCAACAATGGTGAAGATGGGATGGAAGGGGCATTTTACCGCCACGCGATCGCTACCTACTCTCACGGCCCGCTGCTGCCCAAAAATCCCTTTCTGGCAGATTGGCTGATTCAAACCGCTCTCACCCAAAAGTATCAAACCCCTGTAGAATTAACCCCCTTAGACGACTCCTTAGCCATGCAAGCCCGCGCCGCCATGTTTAAACGCTTGGGTGTAAATACTTAACAATTTAGCGATCGCTACAGATTTTTGCATAAACTTAGAAATCATTACGTGACTACAAAGTAAGGCGGACGATCTGAGTTCGGAATTCGGAGTTCGGAATTCGGAGTTGATTTCTAGTAATGCTCTCGTCCTCCTTCACTGTTGAGGTTCGATCGAAGGAGTTAACCATGCAAGATCGGCAGCGGTTGATTTGGGGTAGCAGTACGGTATTGATTGGGGGATTGGCATCGGTCGCGATCGCTTCTGGTAATTCCATGGTAGCGGCGGCTGGGGGCGCAATCGCTGGGGGAACGGCCGGAATGGTAGGCGGAACTATCCTCAGTAAGAAACGCGATCGGCAATTTCCTGTTAGCGAACAGCTAGTCGATTTACTGGGCAAGCTAGGCGATATGCAGGGAGAAACCAAATTTGAACTCATCGCTTTAAAAGGTAAGATCGATCGCAGTCAAGCTGATTTCAAATCCGAGCTAAAAGGTTTAAAAAGCAAAATCGATCGAAATGAAAGCGAATTGAGTTCTAAATTAAAAATATTGACCGGACAAATTGAAGAAAACAAAACTGAATTAGCTACTTTAAAAAATCGAGCCGATCGGCAGCAAGTTACAGAAAATCCTGCATCTGTTTTCAGCAACCTCGATGCAGAGATCGCACCAGCTATAGAAGGTGAATCTGAAGTTCGATCGGATAATATCTCTCAAGTAGTTGACTGGTTCAAGGCTAAAAACAAAAATATCAACATTGAAAGCTATCGTCAAACCGAAGCTGTAGACCCTTTGTTAGATCGGATATCCATGTCACTTGGCGAAGGATATCCGAGTTTAAAATCGTTTTATAAAAAACTTAAATATCATCTTCAAGATGGCAGCAGATTTTGGTTCAGATTAGCTGAAAGCAGTGCCGAAGATATTAGAGTCTGCACTAGTTTTTGTACGCTGTTAAATAGTTCGTCTTTTCTGTCTTATTATCGTTATTCTTCTCAAACGAAAGAGATTTCAGCCGCTCCTCAAACCAATCCCAAAATGACTAATTTTTTACAAGGTGAATGGTTCGAGAGGTTTGTTTATAAAAAAATCTGCAATTTGCTATTAGAGCGCAATATTGATAACTATTATGCTTGCCGAGGAATTCAAGGTAAATTTGATACTCAAAGAGACTTTGAGTTAGATTTATTATTTCTAATTGACAACGAACCTCTTTGGATCGAGTGTAAAGCAGGACAAGATTACAACTTATATTTAAAAAAATATAGCGAGTATCGCAAAAAACTAGGAATTCCGAAAGAAAGATCGTTCATGGTGATTTTAGATCTTACGGACGCTCAGACGGTAGACTATACCAATTTATGGGATATAAGTGTAGCCAACATTAATAACTTTATCGAGTTAATCGATCGAGTCTTGGATTTGTCAGAGAAGCAAGAAAATAACCAGATCGACCCATCAATATCGTCGAATTCAGCCAATAATCGAGAAAGCGATCGCTCTGCTGCATTAGAAATTAGCAACTTATTGGCTTTGTTGAATCGAAAAGCCCTCAGACCCGCACCAGAATACCGCCAAGTGGCGATCGAAAAGTTAATTAAATTATTGAGCAGCTTCAACGAGCCTCTAACAATCAATCAAATCAAAGATAAATTAGCAGAAACTTTGCAAGTATCAAAGCACATAGCAAGAAATATAGTTAAGGCTCTTAAACTTGCTGGCTGTTTCCTGAATGAAAGCGGAGAAATAGTAAATTCGTACAACTTGCCTGTATCGCGTTTAGTCTCGTTAGAGGCTGCGGTTTTAGAACAAAAGTGTATGGAAAGTTACGCCGCCGCTGTTTTGGCTGTCGAGCCTAACTACTTTGAAAACTCCGATAATATTAGCAATTTTGAACGAATTACAGGCGGTAAAACCCCCGATTATGAAATTATCGAGCTATTAAAAATGAGAAATACCAATACCGAAGAATCATGAGGCGATCGATCGTTGTAGGTTGGGTATAGCTCTGCGAAACCCAACACCAAAGCAAAACCCAACCCTAAAAAATTAAACCAAAACATTACGATTGAGCCTCAATTTGCCGCACGACAGTCAGCGCCGAGTAACTCACACCAGCCGTACCTTCTCCAGGATGGGTAGAATCTCCGACTAACCACAGACCGCTAACAGGAGTCCGATTGGCAAAACCAAAAGGGCCGAAAGTCGAAATCCTCTGGCCGATACCGCCTACAACACCTCGATCTCTAGCTGTAAACCGAGCAAAAGTCCGAGGAGTAGCAGCCTCTACGTGCAAGATAGTTTCTGGCGTGAGGTGGAAGTATGACGATAGACGGGCGATCGCCGTTTCGGTATACTCTTGTTTCAGAGCGCGGTCGTTCCCTTTCTGCCACCAAAGCCTAGTATCGGTGAAAGAAGAAGCAATAATTGTCGCTTTACCAGCCGGGGCGCGACCATCTCCAGGGTGACTGACAGAAACAAACAAAGAGTTATTCTCTCCTATCGGCCCATCGCTGTCGTAAAGAAATTGCAAGTGCGGCGGACATCCAGCGGGAATCGCCCGTTCGTCAACCCCTAAATAAATGACAAAAGCCCCAGAACCAGACGGCAACTTATCTACCCGACGACCGAAAGCGCGGAGCTTTGGAAGTGTTAAGTGTGGAGTGTTGAGTGTGGAGTGAAAAGAGAGTTTTGAGTTAAGAATTTCCTTTTCACTCTCTTCGCCCTCTCCGCCCTCTCTCCCTCTCTCCCCCTCTCCCTCTGCTTTCAGCAACTGCACCAGATTTTGCACGGTGACATTAGCCACTACCCTGTCTGCCGATTGCGTCCAAACTTCGCCCGTATTATGGTTGCGAACTACCACGCCAGTAGCCCTTAGAGAGTTGGAACGTTCTTCATATACAATCCGATCGACTGCATGGCGCATGAATATTTGGCCGCCATATTTTTCCAAAGCTGTCACCAAGCGATCGCTCAACACCTGCATACTACCTTTAAGGTGAAACAAACCTTGAGGCGATTGAGATACGCTCAAAGCCGTAGCTGCATACAGCAGTGCTGTTTCTTCTGCATCTACCTGAGAATAGAGTTTCAGTTGCAAATCGAGAAAAGTTCTTAAGCGATCGTTATCATCTAATTTGTACCACCGCAGAGCATCTCCCACCGTCGAAAATGTATAAGGCAAAGTAATCAAAGTATTCGGACGTACCGCCGACACCAACTGCCACAAATCCCATAAGTTAGCAGGTGGCAACACTGGATTGCGCGATTGAAATTCCCAACTCACCTCAAATAACTTCGCTAGCAACTGCCAAAAAGGTTCGCTACTGGGAAACTGACGCTCTCGCTCCGCTTGCCATCGCTTGGGATCGCGCCAAACGGTTATCGGTTCGGTTTCTCCTGGCAAATACACCGCACAAGCCGGATCGCAAGGTGTCGCCTCTGGCAGGTTAACTTCTAGTTCCTCAAAAATCCTATGGTGAATCCCACCTGGTTCTAACCCAGCTACTTGAGTCGCACCGACATCAAACGTAAATCCTCGGCGCTTAAAAGTAGAAGCACATCCCCCTGGCACCAGCGCTCTATCGAACACTGAGACGCAATAACCCCTCTTCGCCAGTAACGCTGCTGCTGTCAAACCGCCAATTCCAGCCCCAATGACTGCTACGTGTAACTTATCTTTGCTCATAGAACTGTTGGCGCACCCTTTCTTGTTTACATTCTTTAATAATTGTTCTTAAATTGATTCTAGCTATATAACAACGATTTTTTTAACTTGTGATAATATGGCGGATGAGTATTATTTTCGGTTGTGTAACACATTGTATAAATGTCTCTCCGAATCTAACTCGTCCTACTATTTTGATTCGGAGCTAATCTATGTCGATCTATGTTGGCAACCTATCCTACGAAGTTAGAGAAGACGATCTAAAGCAAGTCTTCGCTGAATATGGTGTGGTTAATCGAGTTCAACTACCTACAGACCGAGAAACCGGCCGCGTGCGGGGTTTTGCCTTTGTAGAAATGGGAACAGAAGCTGAGGAAGCCGCCGCCATTGAAGCCCTCGACGGGGCTGAATGGATGGGTCGCGACCTCAAAGTTAACAAAGCCAAGCCTCGCGAAGAAAGAGGCCCTTCCAGAGGTGGTGGGAACTGGGGCAACAAAGGCGGCTCTTCTCGACGCTACTAAGCTATAGAAGCTATAGAGAGCGATCGTTCTCACCATAAACTCTTGAGGGCAGACGAAGAGTCTGCCCTATTTTATTGACGGGTAGATTTATAGATGTAGCGCCAATACGTCTCCAAAAGAGAGATGTCATACCAAATCCGGTTATGATAGCTACCTTGCCGGCCCTCAAAGATGCCTCCGGCTCCCCTCTCATTCAAGGCTACGGTGTATACAGGGGACTTTGAGGACTTCCCACCTTTTTTTTAAGGGGCTAGGGGGATCTAATGCAGAGCCTCCAAGGTTTCCAGAGATATGTATACACTGTAGCTTACAAGAAGAGGGTAAAGGAAGTTTTTTTACTGGAGAGGGGAAGGGGTGAGGACACCGATTTGAGGGTTTTAAAACCGGATTTGATGTAACACAACTCTTGAGAGTTGGCGTTACCCAGCAAACTAATCAGGAGATCGGATGAGCCAAGTAATTCCTGGTGAAAATGAAGGAATTGAGTCAGTCTTACGGCGATTCAAGCGACAAGTTTCCAAAGCCGGAATTTTCTCAGATATCAAGAAGCACCGTCATTTTGAAACCCCCATTCAAAAACGCAAGCGCAAAGAGATTGCCAAGCACAAGCAGCGGAAGAAAGGGCGTTCTCGTCGCTATTAACCCCAACAATTGCTAATAAGCAGAATAATTGCTATCGATCTTAAGCGATCGCACTTTCAGTCCATATCTATTCGCTTGCTCCACACAACTCTATGAATACCAAAGAATTCTTAAGTCGATATCAGGCAGGACAAAGAGATTTTACCAATCTCAACCTGATGGCAGCCAATCTGAAGAATATGAACCTGCGCGGCATCAACCTTAGTGGAGCAAACTTAACCAAGGCCAATTTGACCAGAACGAATTTGAGTCATTCCAATCTCACAAATGCAACTTTGAGTGGAGCAAATTTAACCGAAACCAACTTCATTAATGCCAACTTAACCAACGCCAATCTCAGCGAGACTAATCTCAGTCATGCCCACTTGCAAGGAGCCATCCTGCCAAGCGAGAGCGGCCCTACAGCTAGCGAAGTTTAATAGTTCTATCCCACTTTCACCACGAACACCGAACAGGGAGCATCAGCTACTACTTGGCTGCTAACCGAACCCGACAGAATGCGCTTCATGCCCTTCAGACCGCGACTGCCTATAGCGATCAGATCGCAAGCGTGAATGTGAGCTAGACGGATAATTTCTTCTGCCGGATCGCCCGCGACAATTTCTAGTTCGCTTTCGCAAGGTAGTTCCGATTGATAGCATTGCAGTTGCTTCTCGATATGTCGATAAGGCAAATCTTCTGAATAAGCATGAGGCAGATCTGCTACTACTTCTAATTCCGATCCAGCGGCGGAAATCACGTGACAGAGAATGATTTTGCTGGTTGGTTGGAGTTGTAGCTGCTGCAAACTTTGAAGCAATCGCCCCGATAGATCTGATTCGTCAAGAGCCACCAGAATAGTTTTTAGCACCGCCCAGCCTCCTTCTATACCCAGTTATCATACAACTTTCCTGGGAGAGAGAGGGGAGAAGGAAGAGAGGGAGATGGGGAGAGCATTCTTAACTCCTGACTTCTGACTTCTGACTTCTGAACTTCTAATTAGTTCTCACCCGAATCGAGTCAGCATGGGAAGCCAAACCTTCAGCTTCTGCAAGAGCGACGATCGCATCGGCTACTTTTTCCAAGGCTACAGGGGAATACTGAATCACGCTGGAGTGCTTCATAAAAGTTTCTACCCCTAAAGCGGAAGCATAACGAGCCGCCCCGGAGGTAGGTAGGGTGTGATTCGGTCCTGCCAGGTAGTCTCCTACAGCTTCGGGAGTGGAACTACCTAAGAAAATCGCTCCCGCATGGCGAATTTTTTCGATTAAATCCCAAGGTTCGGCGATTTCTAATTCCAAATGTTCAGGGGCAAATTCGTTCGAGAGTTCGGCCGCTGCTTCTAAAGAGTCTACGATCGCGATCAATCCGTAGTGAGCGATCGCTTTTTCCGTCAGCAGCTTCCGGGGATGGTTCCGCAGTTGCTTGTCTACCTCTGCCTGCACTTGCTGTGCCAAGTTCATATCTGTTGTCACCAAGATTGCTGCTGCCATCGGATCGTGTTCTGCCTGGGCTAACATATCCGTCGCCACGTAAACCGGATTGGCATGGGCATCAGCAATAATCAGCACTTCTGAGGGCCCGGCTAGAGAGTCAATCCCTACGGTCCCGTAAACTAGCTTTTTAGCCAAGGTGACGTAAATGTTACCCGGTCCGGTAATTACGTCTACCTTCGGGATCGTCTCCGTACCGTAAGCTAAAGCCGCGATCGCTTGCGCCCCACCCACTCGATAAATTTCCTCAACTCCTGCCTCTTGCGCCGCTACCAAAACGGCAGCATTAATCGCTTTATCGGGGCCTGGTGGAGTCACCATTACTATTCGGGGAACACCTGCCACTTTCGCCGGAATCGCATTCATCAACACCGTGCTGGGATAAGCCGCCCGCCCTCCAGGGACGTACAACCCAGCTTTATCTACAGGGGTGTAACGTTTTCCTAAAACCACGTCATTCTCGCCAAACTGCACCCAAGATTTCGGCACCCGCTGGCGGTGAAACGCCTCAATATTTTTTTTGGCTAAACCGATCGCATCGAGTAACTCTTTAGATACCTGTTGGTAGGCAGCATCTAACTCCGAGCCGCTAACGCGCAACTGTTCTAGGGTAAGAGATTGCCCGTCAAACTCCTCCGTATAGTGCAACAGGGCTTTATCCCCCTGGCGCTTGACAGTCTGTAAAATTTCCCGAACCGTTGACTCTTTATTAAAAATTTGATCGTCATGGGTGCGATCGCTAATTCGCCGCAGTTCGGTTTGGGCTTCAGAGTGCTGAGTAATAATTCGCAGCATGGAATTCGGAATGCCTATCTTGAGAGTTTAAAGAGAAGAGACTGGGGACTAGGTGTTATCACCTCCGATCGATGGCTCTAGGATAGAGCTTGGGAGGTTCAAAGGTAGAAAGCAGCTAGCTGCTAGCAAGTCTACAAAGTTCAAGGCGCGATCGACAACGAACGATGTGGGCTAGTTTCCTCGCTACGGTAGGTATCGAGAACGATCGACACACCTCTAGCTTAACGTGGATTTTTCTGGAAGGCGCAATAGCTCGCGTCTGGCAATAGATGTTATATTAATCAGTCTGGGATATTTTAAATTTGTTCCTCAAACCTTTTGTCGTTCTAAATACCGAACTGTGGCTAATAACAAGTCTGCGCTCAAACGCGCTCAAATTGCCGAACGCAATCGGCTCCGTAATAAGGCTTATAAATCAGCCGTCAAGACGCTGATGAAAAACTATTTTGCGGCTCTACAAACTTATGCGGCTAACCCTAACACCGAAGGGATGCAAGAAGTGCAAACTCGGATGTCGGCGGCTTACAGCAAGATCGATCGGGCCGTAAAGCGGGGAGTATTACATCGCAATAATGGCGCTCATAAGAAATCTCGCCTAGCTCAAGCCCTGAAGAAACTGCAAGCTCAAGCTGAAGCTTCGTAGAGGAGAGGTTAAAAAGGGCGAAGAGAGCGGGGAGTGCGAGAGGGCGAACACAAGAATTTTACTGTCTTCGTCTCTCACTCACTTCTGTACTCCTGAACTCCTGAACTTCTGAACTCCTAAAATTCTCGTGCAACTAATCGACACCCACGTCCATATCAACTTCGATGTCTTCGAGTCAGATCTGGAGGCAGTAAGAGAGCGATGGCAAGAAAATGAGGTAGTGCGACTGGTGCATTCCTGCGTCGAGCCATCAGAGTTTCCGGGAATGCGATCGCTAGCCGATCGATTTCCCGAATTGTCTTTGGCAGTAGGATTGCACCCCCTAGATGCTCACAAATGGACGGATGGAACCGCCGCCGAGATCTTGGACTTGGCGCGTTCTGATGCCAAAGTCGTGGCGATTGGAGAAACAGGGCTAGACTTTTATAAAGCTGAGAATCAAGAGCAGCAAAAAGAAGTTTTGCTAGCTCAATTAGAAATAGCTCGCCAACTTAATCTACCTGTAATCATCCACTGCCGAGACGCAGCGGCTACATTGCGAGAGCTATTGCAAGAGTTTACCCTCACCCCATCTCCCCCTCACCCCATCTCCCCCTCACCCCTACGCGGTGTCATGCACTGTTGGGGAGGAACGCCGGAAGAAACCCAATGGTTCTTAGATTTGGGGTTTTACATCAGCTTTAGCGGGGTCGTGACCTTTAAAAATGCCACCCAAATTCAGGAATCGGCTAGAATCGTACCGAGCGATCGCCTGTTGATCGAAACCGATTGCCCCTTTCTGGCTCCCGTTCCCAAACGAGGCAAGCGCAACGAACCCGCCTACGTTCGTCACGTAGCAGAATACGTAGCTCGATTGCGAAATGAATCGCTAGAAGCTCTAGCTGCCCAAACTACCCAAAATGCCTGTCAACTCTTCAATTTAGAAGTTTAGGAGTTCGGGAGTTCAAAATTTGTCAATTGTCAGTAGTTAATTTTCTCCCCATCTCCCCATCTCCCCATCTCCCCATCTCCCCCCTATCCTCCCTCTCTCCATTTTTAGAAAATTGCGCCAGAATAGACTAAGAAGAGGTACTATAGAAATTCCAGACCAGACCTACTGCTTACAAGTTGCAACTACCAAACCCTCATCCATGCCGAAAACCCTCAGATTTTGAAAAAAGTTCAAAAATGGAGAAGTATTCCTGCGGAAACGCTGCGCGCTAGCGAGTTCAATATTCTTCTGAACTCCTGAACTTCTACATTCTTCCTTCTAAGCAAGCAATTTTTTAAATCGTTCAGTCCAAGAACTTGTACTTGCAACCCCTCGTTTGAAATTAATAACTTCTAGCTAGCTGCCACAATCGTTTGCGAAGGCAGTTAGCTATTTGCAGTTGGCTGTGCCAACCTCTCACCAGAGAGGGCCGAGCCAACCATCAGCAGCACATTGGCTTTTAGTGGATCGGGAGACGCATGAGCACTCAAACCCAGAATCAACCTGCTTATATTTTGCCTGACCTGATAGAAATTCAACGTTCCAGTTTCCGCTGGTTTTTGGAAGAAGGCTTGATTGAAGAACTCAACAGCTTTTCTCCGATTACCGACTATACGGGGAAACTGGAGTTGTACTTTGAAGGCAAAGACTACAAACTCAAGCGCCCCAAGTACGACGTGGATGAGGCCAAACGCCGGGACGCGACCTATGCTGTCCAAATGTACGTCCCCACGCGCTTGATCAATAAAGAAACTGGGGAGATCAAAGAGCAAGAAGTCTTCATTGGCGACCTGCCGTTGATGACCGATCGCGGTACGTTTATCATTAACGGGGCCGAACGGGTAATCGTCAACCAGATCGTGCGCTCTCCAGGAGTTTACTACAAATCGGAAGTCGATAAAAACGGACGGCGGACCTACAGCGCCAGCTTGATCCCCAATCGCGGCGCTTGGCTGAAGTTTGAAACCGACAAAAACGATATCGTTTGGGTGCGAATTGATAAAACCCGCAAACTGTCGGCTCAAGTGCTACTGAAAGCTTTGGGCTTAAGCGATAGCGAAATCTTAGACGGGCTGCGCCATCCGGAATACTATCAAAAAACTCTCGATAAAGAGGGCAACCCCAGCGAAGAAGAAGCATTGCTGGAACTCTATAAAAAGCTGCGCCCCGGCGAACCGCCTACAGTTACAGGCGGACAAATGCTGCTGGAATCTCGCTTCCGCGATCCCAAGCGCTACGACCTCGGCCGGGTGGGACGTTACAAGCTCAATCGCAAGCTGCGATTAACCGCGCCAGATACGGTGCGGGTGCTGACCCCTCAAGATATTTTGTCCGCGATCGACTACCTGATCAACTTAGAGTTTGACATTGGCGGCGAGGACGATATCGACCACCTGGGAAATCGCCGCGTGCGATCGGTGGGAGAGTTGCTACAAAACCAAGTGAGAGTAGGTTTAAACCGCTTAGAGCGGATTATTAAAGAGCGGATGACCGTTTCGGATTCCGAATCTCTTACCCCAGCAAGCCTAGTCAACCCGAAACCTTTGGTAGCGGCGATCAAAGAGTTTTTTGGCTCCTCCCAGCTATCGCAGTTCATGGATCAAACCAATCCGCTAGCCGAACTGACTCACAAACGCCGACTCAGCGCCCTCGGCCCTGGTGGCTTAACGCGAGAACGGGCGGGATTTGCCGTTCGAGATATTCATACCTCTCACTACGGTCGGATTTGTCCCATCGAAACGCCTGAAGGACCTAACGCTGGTTTGATCGGCTCTTTGGCAACTCACGCCCGCGTGAATTCATACGGCTTTATCGAAACTCCTTTCTGGCCCGTCAAGAACGGCCGCATTATTAAGGAGCAGGCCAGGTATATGACCGCCGATGAAGAAGACGACTTGCGGGTAGCCGCTGGCGACATTCCCATCGACGAAGAGTATAATATCCTGGGGGATTTGGTGTCGGTGCGCTATCGCAAAGAATTTGCTACGACGACTCCAGACCAGGTGGACTACGTAGCCGTTTCCCCAGTGCAAATCATCTCGGTGGCAACATCTTTGATTCCCTTTTTGGAACACGACGATGCTAACCGCGCCCTGATGGGATCTAATATGCAACGGCAGGCAGTACCGCTACTACAACCCCGACGGCCTTTGGTAGGAACGGGTCTAGAAGCCCAAGCCGCTCGCGACTCTGGGATGGTAATCGTGGCCAAAGCCACTGGGGAAGTTACTTATGTCGATGCCACCAAGATTCGGGTCAGGACGGAAGTAGAAGAAGACGAACTCAAGCTTTCATCTGGCAGAGCCAAGGAAATCGAGTATCAACTGCAAAAATACCAGCGATCGAACCAAGATACCTGCTTGAACCAAAGACCGCTAGTATTTGAAGGCGATCGCGTAGAATTGGGCCAGGTGCTAGCCGATGGTTCGGCCACCGAAGGCGGCGAAATCGCTTTGGGACAAAACATCCTAGTAGCCTATATGCCTTGGGAAGGCTACAACTACGAAGATGCGATCTTGATCAGCGAACGCCTGGTACGGGACGACGTTTACACCAGCATCCACATCGAGAAATTTGAAATCGAAGCGCGGCAAACCAAGTTAGGACCCGAAGAAATCACTCGCGAAATTCCTAACGTCGGGGAAGAAGCTTTGCGCCAACTCGACGAAACCGGCATCATCCGTAAAGGTGCCTGGGTAGAGGCGGGAGACATTCTCGTCGGCAAAGTCACTCCTAAAGGCGAATCCGACCAACCCCCGGAAGAAAAACTCTTGAGGGCGATCTTCGGCGAAAAAGCCAGAGACGTGCGCGATAACTCCCTGCGAGTGCCTAACGGCGAAAAAGGCCGGGTAGTTGACGTGCGGGTGTTTACCCGCGAGCAAGGCGACGAATTGCCCCCAGGAGCCAATATGGTGGTACGGGTCTACGTCGCCCAGAAGCGGAAAATTCAAGTCGGGGACAAAATGGCAGGTCGGCACGGCAATAAAGGGATTATTTCCCGAATTTTGCCAGCCGAAGATATGCCCTACTTGCCAGATGGCACGCCTGTCGATATCGTCTTAAACCCTCTAGGCGTACCCAGCCGGATGAACGTCGGTCAAGTATTCGAGTGCTTGCTGGGCTGGGCTGGTGCCAACATCGGAGCGAGGTTTAAACTGACACCGTTCGATGAAATGTACGGGCAAGAAGCCTCTCGCAGTACGGTACACGGGCTGTTGAAATCTGCTGCCGGAAAAACGGGTAAAGACTGGCTGTTCGACCCAGAACACGCTGGCAAAGTCCAAGTCTACGACGGGCGCACTGGGGAACCATTCGATCGCCCGATTACCGTAGGCATGGCTTATATGCTGAAGCTAGTCCACCTGGTAGACGACAAGATCCACGCTCGCTCTACCGGACCTTACTCGTTAGTCACCCAGCAACCTTTGGGCGGAAAAGCACAACAAGGCGGTCAGCGATTTGGAGAAATGGAAGTCTGGGCGCTAGAAGCTTTCGGGGCAGCTTACACCCTCCAAGAACTGCTGACGGTGAAATCCGACGATATGCAGGGACGAAACGAGGCTTTAAATGCGATCGTCAAAGGCAAATCCATCCCCAGACCGGGAACTCCCGAATCTTTCAAAGTGCTGATGCGGGAACTCCAGTCTCTCGGACTCGATATCGCCGTCCACAAAGTCGAAACCAACGAAGACGGTATCAGTCGGGATGTCGAAGTCGATTTGATGATGGAAGTCCCAGGTTATCGCCGGACACCTTCTCGGCCTACTTATGAATCCTTGACTGCCGAAGATCTCGAAGAAGAGGAATTTTAAATTGGGGCATAGGGCATAGGGCATGGGACTACAGGAGTAGGGGGAGAGGGGGAGATGGGGAGATGGGGAGCGTTCTTCACTTCACACTCGACACTTCTTACTTCTTCAACTCCTGAACTCCTGAACTTATGAACTCCTCTCTCCCCACTTCACACTCCACACTCCACACTCCACACTTACCAAGATGAGACCTCAGCTAGAACAGCGGTTTGACTACGTAAAAATCGGTCTGGCATCGCCAGAAAAGGTTCGGATATGGGGCGAAAGAACCCTGCCGAACGGTCAAGTAGTAGGGGAAGTTACCAAACCAGAAACGATCAACTATCGGACGCTCAAACCCGAAATGGACGGCCTGTTTTGCGAGCGCATTTTTGGCCCGTCGAAGGATTGGGAGTGCCATTGCGGTAAATACAAGCGGGTGCGACACCGGGGTATCGTCTGCGAACGCTGCGGTGTGGAAGTTACCGAATCGCGGGTGCGCCGCCACCGGATGGGCTACATCAAGCTGGCAGCCCCAGTAGTTCACGTTTGGTATCTCAAGGGCATTCCCAGTTACTTGAGCATTCTGCTGGATATGCCGCTGCGAGATGTCGAGCAAATAGTCTACTTCAATGCTTATGTGGTGCTAGATCCAGGAAATGACGATCGCCTCTCTTACAAGCAACTGCTGACCGAAGATCAGTGGTTGGAGATCGAAGAGCAACTTTACAGCGAAGATTCTCAACTCGAAGGCATTGAAGTGGGAATTGGGGCTGAAGCCTTGCAAGTTTTATTGCGCGATCTCGACAAAGAAGGCGTAGATAAAAATGGCGACACTAGGCGCGGTTTAGAAATCGAAGCCGAAAAACTGCGGGAAGAAATTGCCGTTGCTAAAGGTCAAAAGCGGGCCAAGCTGATCAAACGCTTGCGGTTGATCGACAACTTTATCGCCACAGGCAGCGATCCAGAGTGGATGGTGCTGTCAGTAATTCCAGTAATCCCGCCCGACCTGCGCCCGATGGTGCAGCTAGATGGCGGACGGTTTGCCACCTCCGACCTCAACGACTTGTATCGCCGGGTGATCAACCGCAACAACCGCCTGGCCAGGTTGCAAGAAATCCTGGCTCCAGAAATCATCGTTCGCAACGAGAAGCGGATGCTCCAAGAAGCGGTAGACGCTTTGATCGACAACGGCAGGCGCGGACGAACGGTAGTAGGCGCTAACAACCGCCCGCTGAAGTCCCTCTCAGACATTATTGAGGGCAAACAAGGTCGCTTCCGGCAAAACCTGCTAGGCAAACGGGTGGACTACTCCGGCCGGAGCGTGATCGTGGTCGGGCCGAAGCTGAAAATTCACCAGTGCGGGTTGCCCAGAGAAATGGCGATCGAACTGTTTCAACCCTTTGTCATTCACCGCCTGATCCGCAGCGGTTTGGTGAATAATATCAAAGCTGCCAAAAAGCTGATCCAACGCAGCGATCCGAGCGTCTGGGATGTATTAGACGAAGTAATTTCCGGACACCCGGTATTGCTCAACCGCGCTCCCACCTTGCACCGACTGGGGATTCAAGCATTTGAACCCATATTAGTCGATGGTCGAGCTATTCAGTTACATCCTTTAGTTTGTCCGGCGTTTAACGCTGACTTCGATGGCGACCAAATGGCAGTTCACGTGCCCTTATCTTTGGAATCTCAGGCAGAAGCGAGACTGCTGATGCTGGCTTGCCATAATATCCTCTCACCAGCCACGGGCCGGCCGATCGTTGCTCCCAGCCAAGATATGGTTTTGGGCTGCTACTACCTCACAGCCGACAACCCCGCTGCGAAGACGAGCGATCGCTTCTTCGGCAACCTCGAAGATGTCATCCAAGCCTACCAGCACGAACAAATTGGCTTGCACGACTACGTTTGGGTGCGCTACTTAGGTCCGGTAGAAACGGAAAAAGCAGACGACAAACTGCTGCAAACCGAAGAACTCGGAGACGGTACGGTGATGCAGCTTTACAAACACCGCCGCCTCCGCCTAGATGCAGCAGGAGAAACGATCTCCCAATACATTCGCACCACACCCGGTAGAGCGATTTACAACCAAACGATTCAAGAAGCACTAGTAAGTTAGTCAACGGTCAATAGTTAGTAGTGAAGATACTTCTGGCATAAGTCGATAAATTATCGGATTCATCTGCGTTCATCTGCATTTATCTGCTGTTTATCTGCGTTATATATCCAAAAGTTGGATTTTCGCCAGATCTCTATTGTTTAAGGCTCTAACAACTGACAACTGACAAAAAAACAAAGGACGAGGAACAAATGACAAAAGACATGGTTTTTTACAACCGAGTGGTGGGCAAGAACCAGTTGAAAAAACTCGTATCTTGGGCCTACAGCAAGCACGGGAGCGCCCGGACGGCCCATATGGCCGACCTGCTCAAAGATTTAGGCTTTCGCTATGCCACTAAAGCCGGGATTTCGATCGGAGTTGACGACCTAAAAGTACCGCCCGCCAAGCGATCGATGCTCGATGCAGCAGAAGGCGAAATTCGGGCTACAGAAACTCGGTTCGCGCGAGGGGAAATCACGGAAGTCGAACGATTCCAAAAAGTTATCGATACCTGGAACAGTACCTCTCAAGCCCTCAAGGATGAGGTAGTACGCCATTTTGAAGCTACCGACCCCCTGAACTCAGTCTACATGATGGCTTTTTCTGGGGCGCGGGGCAGCATGGAGCAAGTCCGTCAGTTAGTCGGAATGCGCGGACTGATGGCAGATCCCCAAGGGAAAATCATCGACTTGCCGATCAAGACCAACTTCCGCGAAGGGCTGACGGTAACGGAATACATCATCTCCTCCTACGGGGCCCGCAAAGGACTGGTAGATACGGCATTGCGCACCGCAGATTCGGGATATTTGACTCGCCGTCTAGTAGACGTGGCTCAAGACGTGATCGTGCGGGAAATCGATTGCGGTACGACCAGAGGGGTGCGGGTAGTGCCGATGAAAGATGGCGAGCGCATCCTGATCGCTCTGGGCGATCGTCTCCTCGGTCGGGTGCTAGCTGAAGATGTCGTGCATCCCCAAACTGGGGAAATCGTGGCCGAGCGCAACCAAGATATCTCCGATCCGGTCATCAAGGAGATCGTCAACTCTGGGGTGGAGTCGGTAGTAGTGCGATCGCCCTTAACTTGCGAAGCGGCCCGGAGTGTTTGTCAGTTGTGCTACGGCTGGAGTCTGGCTCACGGACACCTGGTAGATATGGGAGAAGCCGTCGGGATCATTGCGGCTCAGTCGATCGGGGAACCGGGTACTCAGCTAACCATGCGGACGTTCCACACTGGAGGCGTGTTTACCGGAGAAGTCTCTCGTCAAGTCAAGGCTCCATTTGACGGCGTAATGTCGTTGGGCAAACTGCGCACCCGCACCATTAGAACCCGCCACGGGGAAGAAAGAGAACAGGCAGACACGGCTGGGGATATCTCCATCAAGCCCGCTAAAGGCGGCAGCGCGGTCAAGATCCCGATCGCTGCTGGTTCCTCCCTATTGGTAAAAGACGGACAAAGCGTCAAAGCCGACCAATTGCTGGCTGAAGAAGGAGCCGCCAAAGCCCGTCGCGCGACCGAAAAGGCAGTTAAAGACGTGGCCACAGCAATCGCTGGAGAAGCGTTATTTGCCGACCTGGTGCCGGAAGAAAAAACCGACAGGCAAGGCAACACCACCCGCATCGCTCAGCGGGGGGGTCTGATTTGGGTGCTATCGGGAGAAGTGTACAACTTGCCGACCGCCGCCGAACCAGTGGTGAAAAATGGCGACCGAGTGGAAGTCGGCAGCGTCATGGCCGAAACCAAGCTGATGACAGCTAACGGCGGTGTCGTGCGCTTGCGATCCGAGCGAGAAATCGACATCATCACCGCCTCGGTGTTGCTCGATCGAGCCGAAGTTCGGGGAGAAAGCTCTGCTGGTAAAGAGCATTACGTGATTCACACCACTGACAATCGGCGGTTTTCGCTGCTAGCGGCTCCCGGAACCAAAGTGCAAAATCACGCTGCCGTAGCGGAATTGATCGACGATCGCTATCGCACGGCTACGGGTGGAATGCTTAAATACGTCGGGGTGGAGGTGCAGCGCACCCGTAAAGTCAAGCAGGGCTACGAGGTGGTCAAAGGTGGCACCTTGTTGTGGATTCCCGAAGAATGCCACGAAGTCAATAAAGACATTTCCCTGCTCAATGTCGAAGACGGTCAATACGTCGAAGCTGGCACGGAAGTAGTTAAAGATATTTTCTGTCAGACCAGCGGCATTGTTGAAGCGATCCAGAAGAACGACATTTTAAGGGAAATTGCCATCAAGCCTGGGGAATTGATCCAAATCGATATCGAAGGAGAACCGCCCTCTGAAGGCGTGCTGGTTTATCCTGGGGCAGAAACCATTCCAGGACTGCCACCAGTAGACGAGCTCAAGTACGTCGAGTACGTCGAAACTCCTGAAGGTCCGGCTTATTTAGTGCGGCCGGTGATCGAATATCACGTTCCCGACGAGCCTGCCGTGCCTTCCCAGGCATCGATTAACGAAGCCGGGGGTACCAAGATCCAACTGCGAGCGGTGCAGCGCTTGCCATATAAAGATGGAGAACGGCTCAAATCGGTGGAGGGAGTCGAGTTACTGCGGACGCAGTTGGTGTTAGAGATGGATATGGAAACGATCGATTCTCAACTAGCTGCCGATATCGAGTTAGTTCCCGATCCCGATGGCGATCCAGAGATCGATCGCTTGCAACTGGTAATTCTCGAATCTTTGGTAGTCCGCAAAGATTCCGCTGCCGATCCTTTGGGTGGCAACACCCAAACTCAGGTACTAGTGACTGACGGGATGCAGATTTCGGCTGGGGCGGTGGTAGCCCGGACGGAAATTCAGTGTAAAGAAGCTGGGGAAGTGCGAGGCATTCGCGAAGGAGTCGAAGCCATTCGTCGGATTCTCGTAGTCCGCGATGCCGACCGCATAACGGTCAGTACCTCATCTCACAAGCCTACGGTGAAGCCAGGGCAGTTAGTCGTGGCTGGCAGCGAAATCGCTCCTGGAGTTATAACCCCCGAATCCGGTCAAGTGGTCGCGATCGAGGATGGAGAAAGCAAGAAAAAAGGAGATAAAGAGGCTCTAGCCCCAGGCTTCTCAGTCACTCTCCGCCTAGCTCGTCCCTATCGCGTTTCGGGCGGTGCGATTTTGCACATCGACGATGGCGATTTGGTCCAGCGGGGTGATAACTTGGTGCTACTGGTGTTCGAGCGGGCCAAAACTGGAGACATCATCCAAGGGTTGCCTAGAATCGAGGAACTCTTAGAGGCCAGGAAGCCCAAAGAAGCCTGTATCTTAGCTCGGCGGGGCGGGACGGTATCGGAAATCTACGGTGAAGAGGAAGTGATCGAAATCAAAGTTGTCTCCCCCGATGGCTTAGTGACCGATTATCCTTTAGGCCCCGGACAAAACGCGATCGTCCTGGACGGTCAGGAAGTCCAGCCAGCCGAACCCCTAACCGATGGCTTGGCTAACCCGCACGAAATTCTCGAAACCTGGTTTGAGTTGCACCGAGAAACCAAAGGAGTGTACGACTCAGCCAAAGAGGCCCTGCAACACGCCCAAGCTTTTCTGGTCAACGAAGTGCAGTCGGTTTATCAGTCTCAAGGGATCGATATTTCCGACAAGCACATCGAGACGATCGTGCGGCAAATGACCTCCAAAGTCCGGATAGACGATGGCGGCGATACCACCATGCTGCCAGGGGAGTTGGTAGAGTTGCGCCAAGTCGAGCAGGTAAACGAAGCGATGGCAATTACTGGCGGGGCGCCAGCCGAATATACTCCAGTGCTGTTGGGCATTACCAAGGCATCTTTGAATACCGACAGCTTTATTTCGGCGGCTAGCTTCCAAGAGACTACCCGCGTGTTAACCGAAGCCGCGATCGAGGGCAAATCCGACTGGCTGCGGGGCTTGAAGGAAAACGTGATCATCGGTCGGTTGATTCCAGCCGGAACCGGGTTTAACGCCTATGAAGATGCCAGTCTGGCGGCTGCCGCAGATTTCGATCAAAGCATGATGGCAGGCAGCGGCGTTTATCCTTATGGAGACGTGCCACCGAATGCGACCGACGATCCTCTAGATATGGTTTTAGACGATCGCACTGCCCGCAACTACAGTCTGGACGAACCTTCTGGTTTAGCTGGTTGGCCTGGTAAAGGTAATGGTAGCAGTGACGAGCCTTACTCCGACCTAGAAGAAAAACCTAATCTGACTCGCAAGGCTACTTCTAAGTCTTCAGGCTTCCCTTCGCCGTTCTTAGATGATGAAGGAGAGATGGATTTTGATGAGGATGTAGAAGATCTAGAAGAAGATGATGAATACGAAGATGACGATTACGAGGATGACGAGTAAAAACAACTGAGTTCGACAGAGCCAGAATTGGTTTGCCTTCATCCCCGTTCGACAAGACTTCGGCGTGACACCTACCGTGTATACATATCTGTGGGAAAACTTGGAGTCCCTGCATTAGATCCCCCCTAGCCCCCCTTCAAAAGGTAGGGAGAATTCATTAAATAGAGGAAAGAATGAGAACAACAACAATCATCTACTGTGGAGAGATAGACAGGGAATGAAGACAGGACTAACTGACAGCAGCAGGAGAGGAGAACGAATCGGAGGTCA